>SKEM01000006.1_pt1 | contig 194555 bp, 201 predicted proteins | sample 4826731 | NCBI WGS metagenome assembly SKEM01 (sample SAMN11008809, study PRJNA524170) | human gut metagenome | biome: Human fecal sample; material: Feces; isolation source: fecal sample from pouch patient p37 | host: Homo sapiens | place: Israel: Tel-Aviv | collected 2015-07-27 | reverse complement strand
GTCGGGGTATTAAGATTCAGTGAATCGATCTTAACCTTATTGATTTAACATCCTTCTGAAACTATAGTTTCATCAAAATACTGCTTATCTTCGATCTTAACCTTATTGATTTAACATCCTTCTGAAACAAATGAGAGAGAGTTCTTACTTTTCAAGTGGATCTTAACCTTATTGATTTAACATCCTTCTGAAACGAATGATTCCTGGAGCCCAGCGTAAAGTTAGATCTTAACCTTATTGATTTAACATCCTTCTGAAACCGTTATTTTCTAACTAAAATTTCATCAATTATTGATGCCAATCAACAAAGTCATTGTCAATGTAGTAGAATTCGCTATTTCCATAGGCCTCCTGATTGCCCATTTCTGTGAATTCGATTAGTAAGAGTGCTTGATTCGTTTGACTTACTAGCTGGGTAAGCTCTTCAATTTGGGTCGCTGTCAAATAATGTGCAACATTAGTTAACACGACACACGAATTAATCGCGCACTCCTCGTGGATCTTCAAAACCGCTTCAATTATACCATACGGGTTACCCACGCTTAGCGGATCAAAGTGCACTCCACAATACTTCAGTAACTTTTTCAAATCAAAATCATAATTGACGCTAATCGGTAAATCTAGCATAAATAATTGTTCAGCAATCGTATTAAATAGTTGGTTGACCTGATCGTGAATTTGGTTACGTTGCCCATCCACCAATCCTTCGGCAAAAACCCGTTCAATCTTAGTTAAATACTTTTGAATAACTAAATCTTGGGTTCCTACGTCGCCAATCCAATCGAAAACTTTACTAATTTCGAGTTCTTTGTAGTTTTCATCAAAAGCTAAAATCAATTCGTTACGTTCCTGCATACCATTTACTAAATCGGTATAAACCGTAGAATTATTGGTTCCCAAAACCGTAATTGCGTGAGGTTTAATTTCCACCGGTTCATGAGTTCGATACGTCAGTTTCATAGGATCACCGTCCGATCAGAGGTATTGCGCACGTCTTTTACCCGTTCACCAACCAAAAAGTGCATGTCATTATACTGCTTCTCAGTTAACGTAAGGGCCTGAATTGTACCATTTTCGGGTAAATAAGTTTTGATGCGGTTTTCCATAAACGTCGCCGATTTTTTATTCACGCATACGCGAACATAAACAGAATATTGAATCATCAAAAAGCCTTCGTTAATTAGCGCTTTTCTAAATTGTCGGTACTGTTTTCTTTGTACCGCCGTCTCAACTGGTAAATCAAACATTATCATTAATCGCATTATTCGGTACCTCATCGCTTAACTCCATTTCAATCGTAAAACTATTAGCTTTCCCCGCTAAATACTTCAAACAATTCCGTACGTGATCGGTAATCGCGTTACGTAAAATCGTTTTCTTGCCGTTGTACTTAAGTTCCAAACTTAAAAGTTCCACCAGCCCATACTTAATGTCAGGCGTAAGTTGATTAAATTTTTGATTTGCCACCCAGCAATCCACGACCGGCCGAAAAGGTTCCATCAAGTCTGAAGCCAAGTTAAACTGGTTTTCCTCGCTATCATGATGAATCCCTAAATATGTAACGTAGCCATTCGCCACGATTTCCTGGTTTACGGCCGATAATAAAATTGAGTAACCATAATTCAACGCCGCATTAATTACCGAACCGTCCCTCCTTGTAAAACCGTTTTCAAACAATAACGGAAAATATTTGTGCGCTACCACCGCTTCCCGATTGGTTAAATCATTCAATTCCAATTTTTCCAATTCCAATACAAGTTCATCAGTCGAATGATCTAGCAAATTCAAAACGTTAATTTGATTGATGATTTTATTAGCCACTAATTTCGTCCACAATATTTGTTGTAACTGTAAGTCCCAATTAACTTGCTCTCGCAGCAGCTGGGCGGTCCGGTTAGCGGGATAATAGCCGTAAATTTCGCTAATCGGTTCCCGCGCTTCATCGGTAAATACGATTTTGACGTTTTTCTTTGATAACTCACTAATTAACGCCGTCGTGATTACCGCTTGCGTCGTCGAAATTAGCAACAAACTAATGTCATCAACCGGAATTTGATTAATTCCGTCATTGGTCTGCACAATCATCGCATGTGCCGAATACGATAATTTAGCGTGCTGGGTGATGATTACTGATCTCCATCCCATATTTTTAAAACCTCCTTGATTTTACCAGTGTACTGGTTTATATTAGTGGTGTTGGGTAGCTCCCAACTTTTAACCTTATTGATTTAACATCCTGATTTGAAATCAAACAATGCACTTTGTGCGGAGTTTATCCACTTGTCCCAGCTATCTGGGCAATACATAGTGAAAGAGGAACCGACCCTTAATGGGACGGCTCCTCTTTTTTGATGCTCTCATTAAAGATCGCTTAATTTAATTTTACGTTCGAATAATCCTGATGGTGATTGGTGAATTAAGATTGCGTTTTTAGATAAAATAATTCCATTTGGTACTTGTAATTGTCCAAATGCTGTTGAAAAACCAATTGGTTTCAAATTTCCAAAAGCCGCATTAGCATGCAATCCCTTCAAAATCTCTAAAATCATTTCACGCTTACCGTGGGCAACTACTTTTCGTCCCTCATACTTAGTTTCGGCTGGCAAATCAATAAATTGATTCCGATTATCATTTAATTTCTTCCGGAAACCGTTAATATCGTATAAATCAAAAGATTGGTTAACAATTGATAAGATTTCATCGTATACCGCGATTAAATTACTGTCCTTTTGCGTTTCATCAAATTTTCGGTCATCCGCAATTACTTGTAGAGCTTTTTCTGACAAAACTAGTTGCTTAGCATTATATTTGTACGTCGAACTGCCCAGCATCATTTTAACGGGGCCATCTTGAACTAATTGCCGGTAGTGCACTTTATCTAGAACAATCTCGAATTCTGTTTTCTTGATTCCCTTTTTAGTGCTCTTTGTAAATTGTGGCGCGATAACTTCATGAAGCGCCTGTAAATACTGCTGTGAATCTTGTTGCTTTAACTTCTCTAATTTGGCAGCCGCCCGAGTTGGAATTCCGACCACCTTGAAATATTTGCCCTTCTTTTTATCTTCTAAGGCAACGATTGCAAGATAGGCGTCCGTATTTCCACTATAACCACCATATAAATCCGTAGGCCGGTCTTCTTTAATCGGAATTAGTTTTCCACGATAATTCTTTGGGTAAACAGTTTGGTTAAATAATTCTGCTCTTCGAGTGGTGGTTTCCCGAGAAACAAGCATAAATTTATAGTTGTAAACCTTCTTAATCTGTTTGATGGTCTCATTCGGTGCCACGTTTGACCACAAGATTTCACCGGTCTCAGGATCTGTAACATTTTTCAACCGTTCGATCCGATTCAAAAAGTTAAACCGTCCGTCTCCAACTTCGATATCTTCATTGTCACCAAATTTTTTGAACTTGCCATAAACAAAGTATGGCCGTAATTTTGGATAACATTTATACAAATATTTTCCAATAAAGGTGGTTAAATAAGCGTCAAAGGCATGGTGGTAGTCGTTAACTTCCCGCACCTTAACCAAATCAAACATTTTCCGCATTTGAGAATTCATTTTTGCTGGAACTTCGATAATTTCGGTGTCCTTATCGTAAATTCCATTTAAAATGTTAGCTGTCAGTTTGATGACTTGACTGGTCTCCACGAGTTGCCGGTTAATAAATCCCTTTTGGGCGTATTTACTAATATTATCCGGATCGGTAATTAAGTTATTATATTTTCGTTTGGAAATCATTCCGTTATCCAGCAAGTACCGCCAAAATGAGCCCATTTTTTTGCCAAACATTTTAGCTGGTACATTATCACTTTTTCCGTTGTTAACCGCCCGAATCGTCAATACCCGGTTGTCCAAACTATCATCCTTAATAAAGGATTGTGGCAAAATGTGGTCAACATCGTAATCGTTCAACTTATCTAGACTAATAGTGTCGCCAGTATAAACATCCCGGCCTAATTGGGTAAAGTACAGGTAGTACTTATCCGATAAAACGTGCTTATTTTCCTTGAATTCAGCTAGTTCAGCAGTTAACCCCGCGTCTACAACTTCTTCGGCGCTTTCATAAAGTTTTTCCAAGGTCCGCAAACGGCTTTGCGTCCGTTGGGGGTTCGCCGCGGCTTCACGGGTAAACTCAATCGCAATTTTTTCAGGTGGGTTACCCACTGCTTTTTCAATATCTTGGACAACCTTCACCACTTGACGGATTGCCTTCTTATTTTGTGGTGAAGTGTACGCATCCCCCAAAATACTTTCAATATTCTCCCAAACATTATTCGGATCGTTGCCCTCAAATTGCTTTTCGTTGGCCTGTTGGATCAGTGCCGCAAATTCTGGGCGAGTTTGAATTTGCATGAAGTTTCCGGTCGAACGCCACATTTCGTCTAAAATTGAGTATCCTTCCGCGTTCTTTAGCCCAGTTAAGAGCTTCTTGGAAAGCCGACCCCATCCTTTGTAACGTTTAGCCACCAGTTGTTGAATCTGCTTTTCAGATAGCCAACCCAGGGCTTGTAATTTTGCCTTGAAGATTCCCCGATCCTCAAAAATTGTCGACCATTCCACGATTTGTTCTAAGTCCTCTTGAAATTGCGGATCATTTACCCGCTCCCCAAACATATTTTTGAAATCAATATAAGTTGATAGACTTGATAAAAATTTCTTTGGATCGGCTAATCCGCCCACGGTAGGCGCGGCTCCAGCCTTCTTTTTGGTAACGTAGTAATTTTGGAGCGCTTTAATGGAAACCGTTTTTTGTTGCTTGAACAAGTCATTATAAATGTCTTGCTTATCCTTAAGTGACAAATGCCGCCCATTAATTTTCAAATTGTTCAGTTCATTAAGCACCACAAATTTTTGATAAATCATACTTTCCGCAGGTAAGACATCTTCGCCAAAAAGATACGTATCTTTGGTAGTCATCCGCCGAATAAATCGGTTTGCGGATTCCATCCGGTCAACTTTTTCATCAAAATTCCATGGTGTAATTGGACCGGCAGCCTTTCGCTTCATCCACGCAAACACGTTTTCTCCGTTTTGTGCTTGTTCTTCCGGCGTTACCAACGGGCCCACGTAATAAGGGATCTTAAAGGCAATCAATTCGTCTAGTTTGTAAGGAGCATCTTTACGGCGCTTAACGTTCGGATTCGGCTCCGCCAAAAATGGATAGTATTTAGATTGCTTTTCAATAATTTGGTCGAGCTCCTGTTGATGCAGTTGATGAGGGATTGCCCCATTTTGCCCAGTCCGTTGCTTAGGCATGAACTGGTCTAGCTGAATTAAACGTTTAATTTCTTTTGCATCCGGCGAATCATCTAAGTTCTTTTCCACAGACTTATAGAAATCATCTTGGTTCTGGGTCTTATCGTCCGTTTTACCGACGTAGGCCGTGTACGTTTCCTTCAGTGCTTTTGCTTTCTTAGCATCCGGATGATTCTCAATCACCTTTTTCAATAATCCTAAATGTTGATGGTGGTTTTCATATTTTTCAACCATCGCCGCGGACAACGAATTACCATCCTTCGTAATTTCATTTAGTGAAAACCAGTTATGTAGTCTTTGCAAAAGATCAATAATTTCCAAACGATTTTCATCTAAATCACCCGTGAATTCTTCTAATTTATCATCCGCCCCCTCGTCGTTTAACTTCAAGGACCAGTCCGCGTCCGTTTCAACTTGGAGGAGCACGTCAAGCTTGAACTTATAGTTCAAAATCGCGTTAACAAACTGCGTAACGATCTTCTTGTTTTCGCTCTGTAACGCCTTGTTGCTTGCGGGAAGCAGCATCATCTTCACTAGTTGCTTTTTCTTATCCATTTTATAGATGGTTGTGCTGCTAAGAACATCCTTAACATCCGCCACTTGTGCTAAATCAAAGGCCAGTTCATTATCAGGAACAATTTCCGCGTAAAGTTGGTTTAACTGGTCAAACAAAGTATCCAGTTCGATGTTTTCTACTTTAAACGACCGCATCGGCGTTCCGTTTAAGAAGTTTCCACGGTATTTAATAATGTGATGGACTGCTAAATAAATTTCCCGAATATCAAACTTCCGATCTTCTTCCATCAATGCTTTTCGCAAATGGTAAATCGTGGGATATTCCTCATAGAATTGATAATCTTTCCGTTCTGGGAATAAAAGTGAGCCTTGAAAAGACTTCTTTGGATCCAAATTTGACCGGTTCGATTCTTTTAACCGGGCCAAAAAGATGGGGTCCACCTCGGCAAGGTGCGCATCAAAAATTTCATTTAATAAATTGATCCGCCACCGGCGCCGGGATAACCTCCTCCGCGTAGTCCGAAAACCACGCCGATCCGCCGCCGTTTTGCCCTCTTCAAAGAGGCGTACCCCAATTGCTGTCTTTCCTTTAACTCGAATGGGTTGGTTATTTTCGTCAACTGCCGCAAAGCCAATTGATGACGTCCCGATATCGAGACCAAGGTTATACTTTCTGTCACCCATGTAAAATTCCTCCTCAACGTTATTAATCTCACTATATCGTTTTTCCCTCGATTACTCAACGCATTTTAAGCGGTTTCAACGTTATTAAATTAAACTTTTGCGTACCTTGCAGTTTTGCTTGAGTATGCTAGAATTAACTAAATTATTAGCACTAAATTCATCAATCCGGGGGAGGATTTTACCATGAAAAAAATTGCGTCAATCGCTATCTTAGCAGTCTTACCATTAACCTTGGCAAGTTGTGGCAACCATTCTACTTCTAGCTCTGATACATCTTCTAATTCTAGCAAGGCCGAAAAGGTGGCCAAGTCATCAAGTAAGTCGTCTGCTAGCAAGGACGCTAAATCAAGTTCAGCTGATAAAGCAACTAGCTCATCAGCTAGCGCAAACTCTTCAAAAGACTCGACTAATTCTAACTCTAGCTCTAATTCTAATTCCGCTTCTTCTTCAACAAGTTCGGCTACCAACTCAAGTAGTTCTGCAGATAATCAAATGTCCCGCAGCGACTTAACAAAGGCAGAAAAGAAGAATGGCAACCGGCCTCTTGCTGACGAGAAAATTCAAAACGAACAAGCAGCAGTTGCCCTTCTAACTGAAAAATATGGTAACCAAAATTGGAAAGTGGCCTTTAGTTCCATTGGCAAGTCTTCACCAATTTATTTCCACATTACCTCCCCTAAACACGGTTCTTACTACGTTTACGCAAATGGTGACGTGCAAAGCGCGGACGGGGACCTTTCCAACCACCAAATCGTTAACAAATAACTAACACCGCACTTTAGGCAAATTAAAAACGAGCGCATTGGCCAAAAGTCGGGGAGTTTGCAAGCACTAACCTAAAAGCGACCATTATTATGTCTAAATTTGGCATAATAATGGTCGCTTTTAGGTTAAGCGGGACAAACTAGCTTTTGGTGTGTTGACCCTAGTAGAATCAACCCGCCAAAAGGAGCTTTCCGTTTTTTCGCAGTCTCTCGCTTTATTTATCACGTTACTTAATTGCTTGGGCTACCGCAGCTTGTACAGCATCCCTTTCCGTTTCAATTAGTGCGACCCGGGTTTCAATTACCTTAATATCCATCGTAATTTCCCGAGTTAATCCTGGAGTTGCTAGTTTTGGTTCAAAGAATGCTTTGAATTCGGCTAGGCGCGTCGGTGTTTGGAAAATCCCCGCAATCACCGTAATGTAGGTGGCAAATTCCATGTCACCGCCCACCGTGTCTTCTAGCCATTGCCATTCGTCACGAATCCAGTTCCATGCCGGGCCTTGCCCTTGAGGGTTAGCCAATACGCCACGGAACCACGCTCGCAAGTCTTGCGGCTTAATTACTTGCGCATTTTCAAACTGTTGAACTAGTTGTTGAATCAATGGTAAGGATGGTGTGGCCGTAAGCGCCTGGCAAAGGTCACTCTTGTAGCTCGCATCGCTTGTCCGTTGATATTCTTTAAGCAACCGGGCAAAAAGCTCAGGGCTACCGAAATGTTCGACTTCATTCCGAATTACTAAGGAACGAATTGCGGCCGGTAGTTTTGGCAGCTGTGCTTCGTTTTCTTCAAATAGCTGATGGGCTTGTGCGGTAACTGCTGGATTTTCAGCGTACAAAGCCGCCTTCAATACCATCGGACGCATCAACTGGTCGTCGTTGGTTTCACTAGCCGCCGCTTGCCAGCCTAACCGTTGGGCCGGTGCTTGACTTAATTCACCAAAGAACTTCTTAAGTTGCTTTTCTGCTGAGCTTTGCGGAGCAACGAACTTCTTTAAATCATTTGCCACCCGGTATAACATTTCCGTTACGAGCGCAGAATCGGTTTTCGCAAATCGTGGTAATAAGGGCACAATCTCCGCGTAGGAAATTTGCTTGCCTTCCGCCAACAAACGCAGGTCTTGCAACAGTTGAAGCTGGTCGATCGCGGTCAGTTGCTCCCAATCAGCTAAAATATCATCTAATAACCGTTGGTCGTAGCGCACGATGAAATGCGAACTGTTGCCCACGTTCAAACGGAACGGTTGTTGGTTTCGATCCCGTAAGTCTTGGTAATTTCCTAAATTCAAGGTTTTCGTCTGTAGTAAGGCCGGAACCTCTGCGTAGTTCCCGTTCAACGGAATCTGCCATTGGCGCTGTTGATCTTGCCCTTCACCAATGAAGAATTGTTGTTGTTCAAGCACTAGGTCACCATTTTCAACTTGGGCGGTCACCACTGGATATCCCGGTTGATCTAGCCACGTATGCATGATGTCGCCAATTGGCATGTTTGCGGCTTCCCCGAGGGCTTGCCACAAATCATTTCCGGTAGCATTTCCGTACTGGTGGCTTGCAAAGTATTTTTGCAAGCCTTGACGGAGAGCGTCGTCGCCAATCAAAGCGCGGACCATTACTAGCATCCGAGCTCCCTTTGCATAAACGATGGCTCCGTCAAAGAGGGCGTCAATTTCGGCTGGATCGTTAACTTGGACGTGCACGGATTGCACTCCGTCCGTAGCATCCCGTTGTAAAGCTGCGCCTGCTTCAGAATTTTGGAACAATTCCCAAATTTGCCAATCGGGTTCCAAAGCGTCAACGGCCACGTATTCCATCATGTTGGCAAAACTTTCGTTTAACCAAAGGTCGTCCCACCATTGCATGGTTACTAAGTCACCAAACCACTGGTGCGCTAATTCGTGAGCAATTACCGTAGCCACCACCTGTTTAGTACGTAGAGTGGTGTTCTTTGGATCGAGCAAAAGGTAAGCTTCCCGGTAAGTTACCAAGCCCCAGTTTTCCATTGCTCCGGCTGAAAAGTCTGGCAAGGCTAGTTGCCATGAATGCGGTAATGGATACGGAGTTTGGTAGAAGTCTTCGTAAAATTCAATCGCTCGTTTGGCAATATCCAAAGCAAAATCTAACTCTTGCGGCTGATGAGCCTTGGTGGCGAAAACGCCCACTTGGACGCCGCTCTTAGTTTTAGTTTGCTTACTTTGCAAATCACCAAAGGCAAACGCGATTAAGTACGTAGACATTTTTACCGTACGTTCAAAATAATGATAGCCATCCTCGACCTTAGTTTCTGGCATGTTGCTCAATACCACTTCGCCAGGATGTTCGTCGAACTTAATGGCTAAATCAAAGGTGGCCTTGGCTTCCGGCTCGTCCACGCACGGAAAGGCTTGCCGCGCAAAGGTGGTCTCAAACTGGGTGCCCACTAACTGCTTGGTTTCCCCATTCACTTCGTAATATGACGGATAAATCCCCATCATCGTGTCGGTTAACTTGGTGGTGTATTTGATTTCCAAAGTTACCGTTCCGGTGTGCGGTAATTTAACGTGAATTGCTTCCGCGGCTTGATCAATGGTAAAATCGCCTGCCGTACCATCTACCCGTAGTTCTTCGATTTGTAGATCCTTTTGATGGATGTCAATTTGGGAACTTAACGCCTCCCCGGTAATGGTGGTCGTTCCCTTAATTTCCTTTGTTTCCCGACTAATTGCTAATTTAATTTGGTAATTAGTTGGGTGAAATTTAGTGTAAAATCTTTCAATATTCGCCATGCTGCTCCTCCTATTTTGCCCAGCGCTTATAAATCAACGCCCTTATCTTCTGGCAAATTCTTTAAATTAACCAAATGGTGGAAAAACACAAAGATTACGCAACCGAAAATTACTAGCAAAATAAATGCTAACTGACTCCCCGCACTTACGTTTTGCGCGTGGGTGTAGCCTGGGCGTTTAACCGATCCCATCAATAGCGCTAAGACAGTCGTTCCGATTGCTCCGGTAACCTGTTGTCCCGTATTATACAACGCGTTAGCATCGTTTTGAAATTCTTTGTCAATATGTTTTAGCCCGTACGCGACCGAATTTCCAAACGCCATCGAGCGGCCAATCGCGAAAATTAAGTAAGCAATCGTGATTCCAACCACTCCTAATTTAGGTCCCCAGCACATTAAGCCAACCAACGCCAACGTAAACAAAATGTCTCCGGTATACAAGGGCACTTTTCCGCCAAACCGATCCAACAGCCAGCCGTACAATGGTTGTCCAAATCCGTTAAATAAACTTCCCGGCAGTAAGATTAGCCCACCAACTAGCGAAGTCGCTTGAAAAACATCCTGCACGTAATTAGGTAACAGGAAGTTAATCCCTACGTTTGCAAATTGCAGCATTATATATGGTAGAAAACTGTATAAAAAGGCTGGTTGCTTAAAAACTTGTAGTGAAAATAAAGCTTTCGTTGCGGTGTGCGAGCGTTTAACAAATAGTATAGTTAAGCCAATGCTGACGATCAGCAACCCTACAAAAGTACCCAATTGCATTTCTCCGAGGGCGTTCAATCCAACAATTAAACTAACTAACGCCAGCCCCAACAAAAGAAACCGGGTCCAGTCAAACGCGTAGTGCTGGTCAGTAGGCGCGTACTGCTTGATGACTTTCATGCCAAGCAACATCAGCACTAACGCAACGGGTAAAGTTGACCAAAAAATCATTCGCCAACTATTAAAAGCAACTACCGCCCCGCCAAACGTGGGCCCGAGTGCCGGTGCAATCAAAATAATCAAGTTTGCCATTCCAATGTAAGTCCCCAATTTATGCTGGGGCACTACGTCTAGAATGATGTTGACCATCAGGGGCGTGCATAGTCCCACACATCCTGCCTGAATTAACCGACCGGCTAACAAAACCCAAAAGTTAGTCGCTAGTCCACAAATCAAGTCACCGCTGCTAAATAAGATTGCCGCGGCGGTAAACAACTGCCGGTTGGTAAACCGACGTTTCATGTAAGCCGACGTTAACATTACTAAGGCAGCCATCAATAAGTATCCGGCGGTCACCCACTGAACCGTGTTGAGGGGGACGTGAAACTCCTTCATTAAAGCTGGGAAAGTTACGTTCATTGAGGTTTCCGTCAAAATTCCCATAAAGGACATCAACGCCACTACCGCCACCACAATCATCGGGTTGGTGTGCCGCGTATTTTGTGCTTCCATATTTTTCTTCCTCTCTCATTTTCATCAAACGTGCTTCTACCATAATGAAAATAATTCAGGAAAATGTCAAATCCGTAATGAAAAATCCAGTTCGTTTTCACAAACAAAATATTTTACTCATAAAATATAAAACGCCAAGAATCATGTTAATGAATTCTTGGCGTACTGGGGGACATTCTAGTTGGTTAAAATTTATACGTTAGCCAACGCTTGGTCGATTGCTTGACTACCGCTGCTCATCATAAATACTTTTTTAACAGTATTCGGCTGTTTCAAAACGTCTGCTAGAACCCTTGCCACGTCTGGAATTGGGTTAGTCTTTTGTGGGAGCTCTTTTCCGATGTAAATTTGGCCGGTTCCCGCTTCTTCAGTCAAACTAGTTGGCTGAACAATGGTGTAATCCAAATCGGTGTCATGAACGAGGTAGTTGTCCGCAAAGAACTTAGCGGTTGTGTAATCCAAGAGGTCTGCCAAACCGCCTTCGTGCCACTTACGTTCCGATTCCAATGTGTATAGCGAACTCAGCATGACGTAACGCTTAATGCCTAATTTTTCGGCCGCTTGCATAGTTTTAACCGCGCCCATCGCATCAGTTTGCAACAAGTCGGCGCCTCGCGAACCAGCAGTGAAGTAAACGGCGTCGCTCCCCTTCATTAAGTCGGCAATCGCGTCTACCCCGTCATGCAAATCAAGCTTTACCGCGTTCACGTGATCCATCTCAACAACGTTTTCAGGATGCCGCGCTCCAGCAACCACTTCGTTACCATCCGCAACTAAATTCTTAATTAAGGCGGTAGCAACCCGTCCAGAGCCGCCCGCAATAAATATCTTTGCCATTCTCCGTTCCTCCTATAATTGGTCTTAATCTATACCTATATGATAGCTAACTTTTTGTAAGCATTCAAGCAACTACACTTTGGTAACTTATTTTCATCGTAGTAATTATAAAAAGTTAGTTAATCAATACTGACGATATCATATTAGTTCATTTTTAATTGCCTCGTGTTTTAATCAACTATATAATTACATTTTTTAAAAAAATATATTAAAGGTTATTTTTGCGTACAAACAGAAATTTTAGGCAAAATGATATTCAAAGAACACGACATTAAACTATTTCAAAAAATGGTTTCGGTTTATTGTTAAATCATTTTTATCCAACTATTTTTATATGCATATATCATTTGATATACTAACATTATAAAGTTGATGGCTATCATTTTGAAAGGAGCTGATTTTTGAAAAACATTCATTGCTACGTATTTTAGAATCCACTCGTATTAACTATTTACCTTTTGGAGGAGTTTAAATGAAGAAAAGTTACACCTTAGTCGCATTACTTACCATTCCATTAATGTTGGGATCCTGCGGTAGCCAAGCTAAAACAACGCAATCATCTTCAGTAACTAGTAAAACTAACAAAGTCGCTAAACAATCGCAGTCAAGTAGTTCCACAACTACTGAAAAGACACGAAAGCATTCTACCCAGAACATTGCCGTCAAAACTCGGGATAAAGAGAAAGTTGCGGTAATGCTTTTCCAAATGTGTTACCCCGATGATGATATCATGCAAGAAATCAATTTTGGAATTTGGCAAAATAATGGCGGAAACTTTGTTGGAAACGGTGGGCCCGTTTGCATTGTTTCATATCAAATTGAAGGCAACAACGTAAAATATTCTCGCAAAGCTAATAAACACTATCCCCCATTTAAAACCATTAGTTTAGCTGAATTAGAACAACGTTACTACTCTACACCCGCACAGGTTAAGCAGGTCGATGACATCATCGTTAAAATTCACCAAGGTCAAAAAAATCCCCAAAGTTTTGACAGTACCCACGGCAAGGTTCATCTGACTACCGACGCCGAAGCAATTGCTTACGCAACCAAAAAACAAGGTGATCAAGGCTGGACCGTCCATGTAAAAAACGTTGAAGGTAATAATACATATTGGTCTTTGGACAATGCCGATGGAAAAAACATTGGATTAAAATCGGATGGTACTTTTGCTTCTGATACTGACGGAGACGGCAGCTATAACGTACCTGCGGGTTGGTAATCCTGCACATCTCAACTTAAGATATCCCACGTAAAAATACATAAAAGGAACGGAGAAATGATCAATGGATAAGCTTAAGGAAACTTTGAACGGAAAAAATGGCAAGACTATCAAGCTTGTTGGAGTGATTGCTATAGTACTATGTGTATTTTTTGCATTTAAAACATTGAATAATCCTGCTCGGGACTTTAATGGGCATTCTTATTATGTTGTAACTGAAAGTGAAAAACCTGAAAGTTATGATGACGCTAAAAATGATAGTGAAGGCTACGTACGTTTTCATGACGATGGAACTACTAGTGGCTTCTTAGCTAGTGGAGACTGGAAAATTAAAGATCACAAAATGTATATTCATTTTGATGCTGAAGAAGAAACTGGTTCAGAATCGGAAGATGATGACTACGTCGATTTAAGTGCTAAAACTAAAATTAATGGTCATGTTGCTTTTCCAGAAAAAGATTCATCTGGAGAGATCAGTGAATGGTGGGTTCAAGCAAAATAAAGACGAATAACATCCACACCTTCACCCTAGCCCATCCTAACTTATAAAAAATGCACGCCGAGAAAATATTATCGGCGTGCATTTTATTTGGATTTATACCTCTTTAATTTAATCCTTTTTTACATATTGGTCCCCATCTTGGAGGGTCAACACTCTTTTATCTTTGGATAATTTTGCCGTTGCTGAATGTGGGAAGTCACCCGAGAAAGTCACTTCTCTATCAGTAACTTTATAAGTTCCAGAATATCTTTTTACTTCTTTTGATCCTGAGCCCCCAAATAAACCCGTATCAATTGTAGTTATGGTTTCTTTATAGTTCTTTCCACTAAAAACAATTGTATCCGTATCCTTACCAACCACGTAATTTTTACTTAATTCATAAGTTCCATTTAATCCCTTAGGCATTAGGGCAAAAATTATCCCAATCACTAAAATGATTCCTACTAAAATCTCAATAATCTGCTTTTTTGACAGATTCTTTGATTCTACCCAATTTTTTAACTTCGAATCCATAATCTACTCCCATATAATTTAATTTTCAGCGATCCGGTTAAAACCGGCATTTAATTGAGCATTTTGTGTTTCTTCAAAATCCCCAGTACCATCGCGACTTTGTTCAACCAGTACTACCGGCTCGCCATTATGAAAAGCAAAACAATAAGTAATGCGATTAGGTAGTGGCGGCAAATCTCCATCATGATTGTAAATTGCCACTACGTTATATTCATAATCGCCTTTGCCATCTTTGCTCCAACCAATTGACGCCTGTTGTCCCTTAACTGTTTCTTTGGATAAATCACTTGGGTAACTCGTGCCAACAGATGTTTTCAAGTCATTGACTCCATCGTATTTCTGATAATCCTGATCCATTGTCTTTGACCATTTATTAACAAATGCTTCTAGTTCTTCGTCTTTACTTGAATCCCATAAACAATTACTGTTCGATTTTTTCTTAGTGAAGAAACTAGATTTACTGTTATTATCAGAATTTTGTTCCTCAAAGACCTCGGTGTAATTATCATCACTCATCCAAATAGTAATTAAGTTTTTACTGCCATTGTTGTACTCATTTGATGTACCTGCTGGATAGAAAGTTATAGACCAGTTTTTTTCATCAGTATTGTTAGTTGAAATAGATAAAGTCTTTCCGTTATTTTGGACCTCAGCAATTTCTTCATTACCATCAACCGATACGCTATTACGTTTTAGAGTTAATGATCCATCAACAATCTTATCCCTCGTAATTGATATTTGACCATCTACTTGGCTTCGATCAAATTCAAGGCCATTCCCCTTATGGTAGTTAACCTTAGCTCCAATCATTTTCCAATCGCCATGAAGTAAACTACTATAGTTTCCCTTTTGAATTTGTTTAAGGTTCATAGCAGTATCTTCACGTTTCTTTACCGTTTTTTGACTACTCTTTGATGAAGATTTAGATGTAGCTACTGATGATTGTGTAGACTGAGATTGCGTATCGTTACTTTTTGAACTTTGCTTACCACAGGCTGCCAACATCATCATTGCACAAATCGTAGTTAAAAATATAAATGTTTTTTTCATCATAAGTTCCCTTCTTATTTACGTGTTATAGCCGAAATGGTGGTCGAAGCAGCCGCGATTCCGGAGTTAACAGCGGCACGATGATAACTAGCAGCAATATCCTCTTGTAAACTTTTAATCTCTGCTTGGATTTGCATCTGACTTTCTTGGAAGTGCTGGTTTTCCAAAATATTAAATGCATCCTGTAAATCTCGAGCTCTATTTTCGTTAACTAAATTCCAAAGACGCAGTACGTCCCAATAGTTATAGAATTTTTCAGGAAACCCTTTCCGTCCATTTTGATAGATGGGGTCGTTCATTTCTTTTTGTAGTTCGGCTTGAGCATTCTGAACTTTTTCGTTATCAGGAGCAATGTACATCAAATATTTAAAGCCAAATAAACCAAGTGCAATTAACGCAAAGACTACCGCAGTACCTTTTGAATCACCGTACCAAGTAATAGCTGCGAATACCCAAGCTGCAATTATTAATTTGTGAAATTTTTTCTTGTCTTTTTGAAGTTTATTTTGAGCTTCATTCAAAATCTGTTCAGCATTTGTAACCGCCGCAGTTTCGTTACGTTTATTCATCAAGTAGTCCAAAATTTCTTCTTTTGTCACGATTGATTTACCTCTTTTCCGATTTATATTTTTGTATTAATGCATCCGACGACGGCTAGTTTTTGCCAGTCCAAACGCACCTAATAATGAAAGTAAAGCTAGTCCAATCATCGAGCCTTCGTTATTATTAGTTTCACCAGTTTGAGGTAATATTGAAGCTTTAATCACTTGAGAACGTGAACGATTCGACATTGCACGGGCTGCAACCATTGCTGGTGTAACGATTTTAGATGAGTCATTAGACATTGCGCTGTTGTTTAATACAGTAGGATCATCCCATGTATTGCTTGTGTTTGATGAATTTGATTCGTTAGAAGCATTTGAATCATTGTTGTTAGTGTTTCCATCATGATTATCTTTTGAACCGTTATCAACATCGTCAATTGCATCGTTAATGTCGCGTTGATGTTCTAATTGGGCTAAACGAGCTTTTGCATCGGCCAAGTCTTTCGCTGCTTTATCAGCAAGCGCTTGAAGGTGTTCGTAAACGACTTGGTCACCATCAGCTTCAATTTGCGCTTGGTTGGCAGCGGTTTTAGCATCGTCATAAGCCTTTTGAGCAGCTTCAACCGCAGCTTTGGCATCGGCAAGGGCTTTATCAGCGTTCTTCAAGTCATTTAACTTAGCTTCTTTATCCGCTAAAGCTTGTTGACCAGCTGCAAGAACTGCTTGGGCAGCTGCTAATTTAGCTTGGGCATCAGCTACCGCCTGATTAGCCTTTGCGAGTTTGGCGTTTGCGTCATTTAAAATCGCATGCTTTTGAGCTTGGTTGGCTTTGGCATCCGCTAATTTAGCTTTGGCATCATCCAATGCTTTTTGCTTAGCAGCATGGTTAGCATTTGCTTCATCAAGCGCATGTTGGGCAGCAGTAACGGCGGCTTTCGCATCTTTAACCGCAGCTTGCGCTTGAGTTAAGTTAGCATGGGCTTTAGCTTGATTAGCTTTAGCCGCATTTAAAGCAGCATTAGCAGCGTTGAGCGCAGCTTGAGCTTTCGCGTTGTTGGCCTTAGCTGTGGCTAAAGCTTGGTTGGCCGCATTTGCATCAGCTTGCTTAGTCTTCAAGTCGTTTTCCAATTGGTCAATCGTTGATTGAGAAGGAACGTTAGACTTGATTGGGGTGGTGTCGAACTTAGAAGCATCACGAATCATATACGGGTTAACGAACACAAAGTGTGACTGAAAACTACGTGTTTTGCCTGGAACGCCTTGTGAATTTTCGAGGATTATATCATCAATAGAAACACCAAAATACTGCGTTGGATTATCTGCTTCTTGAGTATCCCCTAAAATATTATTAGCGTGGCCCCATTCTTCTTCATTAGCCATGAAGGCCATTATGAAGGCCATTAATGAGTTAAAAATCATTTCTTTGAAATCATCAAGAGTCAAATTCCAATCTCCAAGATTAGAGCTGCCATATGCACGTGCTTGGTCTTCATACATGTTAAGCTTAGCTTCATCAGCCAATCCATTTTCAGCAGCCGCACGATTAATGGCAGGTACATCATGACCCCCTACTGACATATCCCAGTCATCATCTTCATACTCTCTAGCAATATCACTAGCAAATTTAATACCACCATTAGTAACTGTTACATGGTTTGACCCAAATTCATCACGCATAGCATCAATTAAACGAGCCGCATAAAGAGATAGCTGACTTAACAATTCAGGAGTTAGGTCCTGTCGACCATTAATTTTAATTGTCTTATCAGCAGCGTTCGATTGGAATTTATTATGCTCATTCAGTGCTATAGAAGCTTTAATTAAGCGTTGTACAATCGGATCACTACTATCTTTGTTATAGCCTTGATGTTCGTTATAATCTTTCAAAGCATTAACATACTCATTTCCCAATTTAATAAGTTGTCCATTACCTTGATGACTTTTCGCATCATCTAACGCCTTTTGCGCATCATCTTGGGCTTTGTTAGCAGCATCTGCTTTGTGTTGGGCATCGTTTTGGGCCTTAGCAGCATCGTCAGCATGTTGCTTAGCATCATTAGCTTTTTGAGCTGCATCATTTTGGGCTTGGTCAGCTTGATTAGCACCAGCTTGAGCTTTAGAAGCGTTATCTTGAGCGTGGTTTAAGTCGTCTTGGGCTTGGTCTAAGTCTGCTTGAGCATGGTTGCCTTTATCAAGGTCAGCTTGGGCATCGTTTACATTATCTTGAGCTTTAGATACCGCGTCATCCGCCTGGTTAGCATCATTTTGGGCTTGGTTGACATTTGACTTTGCATTATTAACGTTGTCTTGGGCATGGTTAACGTTATTTTGGGCATCTTCCACGTCTTGGTTAGCTTGGTCATTTTGCTTCTTTTGGTCATTAACATCATTTTGGGCTTGGTTAATGGCATCATCCGTAGCATGGTCAGCTTTATCTTGAGCGGCTTGCTCGTTAGACTCAGCGTCATTTAAATCGTCTTGCGCTTGGTTAGCATGATCAGCAGCTGCATCAGCCTTATTTTGGGAATCATCAGCAGTTTGCTTAGCATTGTTAGCCGCGTTTTGAGTTTGGTCCGCATTCTTTTGCGCGTTATCAACGTCGCTTTGCGCTTGGTTGATGTCATCATCTAGTTTTTGGTTTTGGGCCTTAACCGTTTGCACTTGTTCGGGAGCAGGAGCTTTAACCGTATCAGCATGGGCGGTCGTACCTGCACCAACCACAACGGCACCAGTAGCAGCAAGCGTAGTAGAGAGCACTGTAAGATTTGATTTATTCGACATATTATTCCTCCAAAATAGAATATTGTGTTTATGTATTTCAAACTTTTACCGTCAAGCACTGGTTAAAAAACATATAAATTAACCAACTAAACCAACATAGCTGGAGCATTAAACGTTGATATTAAAATAGCCAGCACTTAATACCCCCTATCATATCAAAAAAGAATTTTTATATCAATATTACCCATATTTTATACATGCAATACTTGTATATGATTTTGCTAACCTGAACGGAGGGCAAAAACATATGAATATTACTTCTTTTAACACTCGTTTAAAATCTGCCAGAAAGTTAAAACATTTCACCCAACTGGATTTAGCAAATAGATTAGACGTTAGTAAGGGTACCGTTTCAGCGTACGAACAAGGATTGTCATACCCATCACTAGAGACACTTGTAAAAATATGTAACATTTTAGATACATCTGCCGATTATCTTTTAGGTATTTCTGATGATTTAACCTTTAAGATGGGTGGCTTAACTGATGAACAAACTGAAAGCATTCTACAATTTATCTCTCTTATTGAAAAAGCAAATGAAACACTTCAGTAAATATGCTCACAAGCACAAAACAGAAATTTAGCGCACTAAAAAAGCTTTGACAAATTAATCGTCAAAGCTTTTTATGAAGGTAACCCCGCACACATTCCCACCAATTTTGGCAGGGTTTTGGTAGGGAAATATGTTAGTTTTAATGAAAATCAAGCATTTTTCAAGTCGAAAAACGTTGATTTATAGGGATTTTCTGTTCAACCAGGTCATTCCCATTCCACAGTGGCCGGCGGCTTGGACGTAATGTCGTACACTACGCGGTTAACGTGGTCAACTTCGTTTACGATTCGTACCGAAATTTTTTGGAGTACGTCCCATGGAATCCGCGCGAAGTCGGCGGTCATTCCGTCGATTGAGTTAACTGCACGAATTCCGACTGTATAGTCGTAAGTCCGGCCGTCACCCATTACCCCAACGCTGCGAATTCCTGGTAAGACGGTGAAGTATTGCCAAATGTCGCGGTCTAAGCCAGCGTTCTTGATTTCTTCACGTAAAATCAAGTCACTATCGCGAACAATTTGCAACTTATCTTCGGTGATTTCACCTAGCACCCGAATTCCTAGACCAGGTCCAGGGAAAGGTTGCCGCCAAACTAAATCTTCTGGCATTCCCAGCTTTTCACCTAAGTCACGGGCTTCATCCTTGAACAAGGTCCGAAGTGGTTCGATTAGTTCAAAGTGCATGTCTTCTGGCAATCCACCCACGTTATGATGGGATTTGATTGTTTGCGCAGTATCCGTTCCACTTTCGATTACGTCAGTGTAAAGGGTACCTTGAGCCAAGAAATCAATTCCCTTAAGTTTTTGAGCTTCGTCATTGAAGACTTCGATAAATTCGTTACCGATGATCTTCCGTTTTTGTTCAGGATCAGTAACTCCGGCTAACTTGCTCAAGAAGCGGTCTTGTGCGTCAACCTTGATAATGTTCAAGCCGAATTTGCCTTCTAGGCTATCCATAACTTGCTTTGCTTCACCTTTACGTAACAAACCATGATCCACAAAGATACATACTAGTTGATCACCAATTGCTTTGTTCAGCAATACGCCGACAACGCTTGAGTCGACCCCACCAGAAAGTCCTAAGAGTACTTTACGGTCGCCAACTTCTTCGCGAATCTTTTCCACTTGCATGTCAATGAAGTCGTTCATTGACCAATTTGCTTGAGCTTGACAAACATCAAAGGCAAAGTGCCGTAAAATATCGTTACCATATTGCGTATTCCGCACTTCCGCGTGGAATTGAACGCCGTAAAATTTCCGTTCGTCATCCGCCATGGAAGCGATTGGGCAATTTGCGCTAGTAGCTACCGTCTTAAAACCGGCTGGAACTTCACGAACCAAGTCACCGTGGCTCATCCAAACCGTTTGAGTAGCTGGCAAGCCTTTAAACAATGCCGCTTGGTCATCAGTTACGTTAATGTCTGCGTGGCCGTATTCACGGTTATCCGCAGATTCAACCCGACCGCCCAAATTGTAGGCCATCAATTGCATTCCGTAACAAATCCCCAAAATTGGAATTCCTAATTGATAAATTTCAGGATCAACTCGAAAAGCATCGTCATCATAAACACTGTTCGGTCCCCCGGAGAAAATAATTCCCTTAGGATTAATCTGCTTAATTTCTTCCGCAGTGATTTTATGAGAAAGAAGCTCTGAGTAAACCCCAAATTCACGGATTCTGCGCGTAATCAATTGGTTGTATTGACTACCAAAATCCAAAACAATGATTTTATCAAAATTTGATAAATCTGTGTTCGCCAAGTCCTTCACCTCATCTTTTCATTCTTATCCTCTATCATACAGGAAAATTGTGAAAAACCATAGCCCTATCACTTAGATAGTTTTACTGGAAGGGCTCTCACCGCCAGTTTTTGTGGAAAAATTTTCCCAGGCGGGACGTTTTAGTTTCAGTAATCGCATGGCGTTAAAAATCACCACCAGGATACTAACTTCGTGGAAAAACATCCCGCTTGCCATATTTACCCAGCCTAAACTAACTCCTAACATCAGCAGCGCCACCGTACCAACCGCAATTCCCACGTTTTCCATCATGTTACGCAGCGTTGCTTGAGCAATTTGCCGCGCAAAAACGACGTTCTTAAAATCAGGATTAATCAGCACCACGTCCGAAGTTTCAATCGCGACGTCGGTGCCGCTCCCCATCGCGATTCCAACCGCTGCTTGGGCGATTGCGGGACTATCGTTAATTCCATCGCCAACGAATAGCACTGGTTGACCGCTTGCTTGGAGTTCCTTCAAAAACTGGGCCTTTTCGTTAGGCAACTGACCTGCTTTAACCTGGGTGATTCCCACGGTATGCGCAACGGACTGGGCAACCTTTAGTTGATCACCGGTCACCATCCACTGGTTCGTCACTCCGGTTTGGCGAAGTTGTTTAAGTGCGCTAGCTACGCCGGGTCGGACTTGGTCGGATAAGCCCATTGTCAACACTAAAGCACCGTCTACGATCATTAAAATTACCGATTGCCCATTTTCCCGCAGTTTTTGTAAATCAGCAGTCTGTTTATTAGAAAGTTTTTGGGCACTTGGTTCTAAAATCCGCGGGCTTCCCAATTTCACTTGGTGACCATGCCAAGTGGCGGTAACCCCGATTCCTTTAACGGTGGTGATTGCGATATCATGGTTTTGCACAGGCTGACCCGTTCGTTGTTCATAAAATTCCACAACGGCCACTGCCAAAGGGTGGTTAGTTTGCTTTTCTAATTGGGCCGCCACTGCTAGCCAATCTTGTTGTGAATACTGATAGAAGCTCTGGACGGTCGGTTTACCAGTGGTAATCGTCCCGGTTTTATCCATGAGGATGGTACGCACCTTGGCCAGTTGATCAATGACCTGACCGCCCTTAATCAAGATGCCGCTTTGCGCTCCCCGGCCAATTCCCGCGACGTTGGATACCGGTGTCCCAATTACTAACGCTCCCGGACACGCCAGCACCAAAATTGTAATCGCCAACCGGAAGTCTTGCGTAACTAACTGTGTTAAGAGCGCTAACACTAAAACCAGTGGCGTGTAGTACCGGGCAAACTGATCAATAAAACGGCTTACCGGCGCCTGATTGTCTTGAGCTTCCTCCACGAGCTCAATTATTTTGCCAAACGTGGTTTCTTCCCCAACTTTTTGGGCTTCAACCACCATTTGTCCGTTTTCCACAATTGTACCTGTGTATACTTGATCCGTGGGCGTTTTATTAACCACCCGCGCTTCACCAGTAATGGCCGCTTCGTTGACGACAGCCGTCCCGGTAACCACCTGCCCGTCAACTGGAACTTGGTCACCAATCCGCACTAATAACTGGTCGCCTACCTCAACATCGTCAATTGCTACCGTGCGGGTTTGTCCTTCGCTCACTAAGAGTGCTTGTGTCGGCTGCATTTCCGTTAGGTTAGCTAACGCCCGGTGAGTCTGCTTTAAAGTACGGCGCTCTAAGTAATTACCTAGACCAAATAAAAAAGTGACCATCGCCGCTTCTTCTAGATCCCCAATGATTAAAGCTCCTAGCACGGCAATGCTTACTAACAATTCAATGCTGGCCAACCGGGCGCGTAACGCAGCGATTGCTTTCAACAGGATCGGCATCCCCGCTACCAACGTTGCTATGCCATACGCCATTCCAGCTGCTTCTGGGAACTCCCCACTATGTTGCAGCAGCCATCCCACGGCGGTTAATAGCGCAGCCACCCCGAGCAGCGGGTTAGCAAACCTTGTGAACCAGCGTTGCATTTTAATCATCTTCATCGTCCTCTTCCAAACCTTCGCGCGGTTCTTTTCCCAAACGGGCCTGTAATTTTTGTGAAGCCCGTTCAAATTGTCCGTTAAGCTCAATTAAGTAGCTTGCTAAGGGAAACTTACTTTCTTGGTTAGCCAACGCAACGGCGCGCTGAATAAACATCAAACTAGTTTGGCAATCTGCTACTAACCCCGCCAATATAGCTTCCGTCGAGTAATACTTAATCCGCGGATCTTCAGTAAGCATACTGTATTCGCTAAATTCTGCGGTGACGGAAGCGGGCTTTTCCCCTACCGCACGAAGCTGGTCGCCTAATTGCACGAAATCATGGTTTAACGTTGCCTGTAACTGTAGCAAATATTCCCGGTCGGCAAAGTAGCTTGGCCCCTTAACGTACCAAGCAGCTTGCACCAGTTTATTGGTCAACACGCGTAAATTTGCCAGAATATGGTCCGCCATCGCTCCCGCGGTTGGTTGGTGGTGGTCAATTTCAGCTTGCTTTTGCTCTGCTAAATAACGTTCTTCAATTGATTTTGCCATTATTCAGTAACCTCCTTGGTTTTTACGCTTTTTACCTGATATCCTAGTTCTTCAACGGTCCGTTTTAAATCCGCACTATCTAACCGATCATCAACGAGCGCCTTAACTTTGCTAGCGTTAAAAAGTACTTTAACGTTTTGGACCCCCGCCAATTTAGTGAGGGCGCCTTGAATTTTCGTCATGCAACTTGGGCAAGTTAACGTATCTAATTGCAGAATAACCTTAGTCATTTTATATTTCCTCCTTGCTTTGATATATTAAGCATAGAAGTACCCGACCTTTTTGAAATTGACCTTGGTCAAGTTTTGACAAAAAAATTTGCACTTTGCTAATGAAACAAAGGAGAAATATAATGGCCACCCTCGTTGATGCGCACCATTGCGTGCCTTTAGTACCGATTTTTAAAAACTTAACCCCCGTTCAAAGCCAGCAAATTGAGGCAATCGTTCACCATCGTCACGTCCCGGCCCAACAAATTCTTTATCAAGCCGGGGACGCTGTTGACGCCTTGACCATCGTTGCCAAGGGGCAAGTTAAGGTGGTTCGACCCGCAGAAAACGGTAAGGAACATCTGCTTTATCTGCTCCAAAGCGGTGACATCAACGGGGAAGCAGCCCTTTTCAACCAACTTGAGCACCATTCCACGGCGACAACTTTAACCCCGACCACCGTGTGCACGATTGCGCGGGCGGATTTTCAACAGCTTCTAACCCGCAATCCTCAAATTGCCGTGAACGTGATGAACACTCTGGGCAACCGGCTATTGTCGCTCGAAGCTCAAGCCACCAAGACTAATACAGAATCGGTTGCTGAACGACTTGCCGATTACCTCGTCGAAACTTCTGCTAGTTTGCAAGCCAATCCTTTCACCCTGCCGCTCAAAAATAAGGACTTAGCCACCTTGTTAGGAACTACGCCGGAAACCATTAGCCGTTATCTAAAACGTTGGGAAAGCCACCATTTGGTTAAAAAGCTTCCTGGACACCAGTTACAAATTCTTGATGCCGCCGGCTTAACGCTAATTGAATAAGTTATTTTTAGTTATCCAATCACCAATTCATCAAACTAGCGCTTAAAAGATGACGTTTTTAATTAAAATAAAAAAGGACCATTTCAGAATCTAAAATTCCTGAAACGGTCCTTTAATTTAAAACACCAAAAACTAATTCATCTCACTCAATTAAGCTTGTTCAATTTTTTCTTTACCGTTAAAAACATCTTCATTGAACATGTCACTTCGTTTGGCAGTTACCAATCCGGCTAGGATACTATCGTTAACGTTCACTAACGTCCGACCCATATCGATAATCGGATCAATTGCCAAAACAATTCCCATGATGCCAACCGGTAAATTCAACGTCCCTAAGACAATTAGGGCGGCAAAGGTCGCGCCGCCACCTGAGCCAGCCACCCCAAAGGATGAAATGGTGACGATAATAATCAACGTTAAAATAAATTTAACCGATACGATGTTGATTCCCACTACCGGAGCCGTGATCGACGCAATCATGGCTGGGTAAATTCCTGCACATCCGTTTTGTCCAATACTGAGCCCTAAACTAGCAGAAAAATCTGCGATGGCCTTATTAATCCCCAGTTGCTTAGTTTGTACTTCGACGTTCATTGGCAACGTTCCCGCGCTGTTACGCGAAGTAAACGCAAAGATCAGAGTTGGCCACACTTTTTTGTAGTACTCAATCGGGTTGGTATGCGTTAATAATAAAATAACGGTATGGACTACCAACACCAACAACAATGCCACGTAGACCGCCACAATAAAGTACGCTAAACTTACGATGGTTTTAATACTATTCACCGCAATTGTCTTTGCCATCAAAGAAAAGATTCCGTACGGAGTTAAATTGATGACGAGACGAACCATTCTGGATATTAATTTATCTAGAATATCGGTGCCCCGTTCGAAGGCAAGTGCGTCGTTGGGATAGTGTTCTTTTAACCATATATACGCTAACCCAACAATTAGTGAAAAAATCACTACCGCAATCGTGCTGGTTGCCCGCGTTCCGGCAAGGTCTTCAAAAATGTTTTGTGGTAAGAAACTTACAATTTTTTGCGGAACCGTTAATTCTGATAATGCGTGTTGGTGTTGTTGTAAAAAGGCCAGATTGTCTTTAGAGGCGGTCCCCTTTACAAACGACGCTCCTTGCAAGTTAAAAGCGATCACGGTAATTACCCCAATAAATGCCGCAATTGCCGTAGTTGTTAATAACACCGTTAGCACGTTTCTCGCGATCTTCCCCAGATTCTTAGTGTCTCCTAGCTTGGTGAACGCGCTGATTAACGATATTACGATTAGTGGAATTACCAGCATTTGTAATAACGAAATGTAGCCATTCCCCACAATTCCAATCCAATCAACTGCTGTAGCAACAACTTTACTTGTTGATCCAAAAATTGCTTGGGTGATTGCTCCAAAACTTAATCCTAAAACCAAGCCAATCAAAACTAACTTATTGAAGCTTACGTTCTTTCGTTGTAATAAAGCTAAAACAAGCAGGATCACGCCAGCAATCCCCACGGTTGCCCAAATCATCAAATCATTCATAAATCTTCATTCCCTCTTATTAATTATGGTATTTCATGCATTTTTATCACTAACCATCATTAACAAGATTGACCACCACGATGTTTACCTAGTAGTTTAACTAATCTTTCATTCACCATAATTTTTCTTCCTAACTAAAAAGAGTTGGGATCTATTCAAATAGACCCCAACCCCTTTTGCACGTCAAAAAAATTATATAGAAGGTGTGTTGATGATCAATATGAATTGCCCTTAAGATCCAAATAAGCTGGTTCGCTAACAAATAAGGGAATCCATAATTTGATCACTTATTCATTAGACTGATATCAAACAACAACACATCTTCATAATAGTTAACTCCTCGTGGTATTTTTAGTAAGTGTATCACCATCATTGTAAAAAGAAAAGCATTTAGTACTGCCTTATTTACTATCCGTACTTGATTAGCTTTCCCATTTGCTAACATAAGCCTTTATCCATTGGTCGTATTAAGGCATTAGCAACTAAGCTAATCAGCCTTTCCTAGTCCAAGCCATCCTCTTGTTCTTCCGTACTTTTAGACAACTCAATTTATGCGCCTTAACTAAAAATCGACCAGTATGCCAAATTCAGGCACACTGATCAATTGGGGTTAAGCAAAACTAACTTTTTAGCACACGTTTGAGCTCTATTAAAGCCAATCGCAACAAGTTAGCCTCCTAATTTTTCCTTCGTTTCTTACGTAGAACGGCGCCTACACGCGCACTAAGATGTTGTCCATCACGTGCCCCTCCGTTTTGTGTAGAATCATATCGGCTCTAAAACGGGTTGGCAAAATGTATTCTTTTAAATTTTTCAAATCGATATCGCGCCAAATTTTTTTAGCGTAGGCAAAGGCTTCTTCCCGTGGCATCTGGGCGTACTGGTAGTAATAATTGCTCGGATCGTGGAATGCCGTATCCAATAACACGCCGAATCGTTCCAGGAACCATTTTTCAATCAAGTCCGCTTCCGCATCCACGTAAATCGACCAATCGAAAAAGTCGCTAACGTAAATCGTTTCGTTAGCCGGTAATTGGAGTACGTTAATGCCTTCCACAATTAAAATATCTGGCTGATCAATTACGTCATATTCATCCTTGATGACGTCATAAACTTGGTGTGAATACTTCGGCACCTTGATCTGTTTTTGGCCCGTTTTCACCGCGTTTAAAAAGTGGATTAATTCCTTCATATTGTAACTTTCAGGAAATCCCTTCCGACTCATTAAATGACGCCGCTTTAATTCAGCATTAGGGTATAAAAAGCCATCCGTAGTAATCAACTGGGTCTTTAAATCGCTAAACCAGTTGCTTAACAGCACTTGCAATAGGCGCGCAGTGGTGCTTTTACCTACCGCTACGCTTCCCGAAATTCCTACAATAAACGGCGTTTTTTTAACCGGAATCTGTAAAAAGTCCAGTTTATCGCGATTCCATTTTTCAAAATCAGCGTACTTCTTCTGCAGTAACCGTACCAGCGGAACGTAAACGTCCTGGACGTCCTCTAAGGAAATCCGGTCGTTAAGCGCCTTAATGTCGGCTAATTGCTGCTGAGTCAGCGGTAATTCTGCCCGATTTGATAAATTTTGCCACGCGGTGCGGTCAAACGTGAAATATCCTTGTGCCTGCATGATTACTAAATCCTCGTCTTCGATTAATTCCTTAACTATTCCGATTCAGCGATGGACTGTTGAATATCTCGCACGTCACTAGCTTGATGCTTCATAAATTCGGAGTCCTTAATCGGTAAACTCAAGTCAATCCCGTCCAGAATCTGCCAGGAAAGTTTCACTTGATCGGCCTTAAAATCTAATAAATGACCGCCGAATTGGTGTTGGTCGTCGATGAAATGCAAATGCATTCCGGCCACGCTCGCTCCGTGGAATAGTTTCGGACTATAGTATCCCACAACGGTTCCCTTAATGTTTTGTGCATCAAAGATTTGTTGCTTCGCAGCGGTCTCACTCAACGTTGGGTAAGGGCGCTGTTGGCCTTTAACCACCCGGGTTTGCACCCGGGAGAAGAGTCCGCTAATTTTAATTGCCACAAATGTATTTTGGTATGACAATTCTTTAGCTAATGTCGCATCTACTTCGGCCATTTCGATTTCTGGTAAAACCACGTGTCCCTCAAAATCCGCTTGGTTAACGTCGGCAAAGGGTAACATGGCTTCGGGTTCTAAAATGCGAACACTCCCGTCAGCTAGGGCTTGGTAAGCAACCCCATCTAAAATAATGACTTCGCCATCAAGACCTTCCGCAGTCCCAATCCCAAAATCACCGTGTTCTAATAATGCTTCGGCAGTCAAAGTTCCGCCGAAAAGACCGTCTACTAACATTGCTAACGTGCCGTGTTGAAATAATTTTGCCATCTGCAATCCCCCCTTTTTTACAAATATTTTATAGTTGATCTGGTAGCAAGGATTGGCCCAACTTAACGTTATCTCGATAATCAACCGGAATGTCGACCACTACCGGTCCCTTCGTTTGAAACGCTTCGTCCAGTTTCTTTCCTAGATCTGCTGGTCCATCAACTCGCAAGCCCTTGGCACCATAACTTTCAGCCAGTTTAACAAAGTCAACCAGACCAAAGTTTACTCCCGCAGCTTTGCCATATTTCAATTCTTCTTGGAACTTAACCATGTCATAATGCCCATCGTTCCAGATAATGTGCACAATATCTAGATTTTCCCGAACGGCCGTTTCCAATTCTTGCGCGGAGAACAGGAAGCCCCCGTCTCCAGAAACGGAAACTGATTTGTGACCCGGACGTAACAACGCCGCTGAAATTGCCCATGGCAAGGCAACTCCAAGGGTTTGCATTCCGTTACTAAATAAGAGGTGCCGTGGTTGGTAACTTCTAAAGTGCCGTGCCATCCAAATATAAAAGCTTCCCACGTCAACTGAAACGGTCATTTCATCGTCGACCCGGTACTGCAGCGCTGAAATTAGTGATAACGGATGAATTCGTTGGGTATCCGATTCCGCTTCGGGCGGTAAGTCCTGTTGATTTTGTTGTTCGCGTAACTGCTCTAAGTACTGCTCTCCGTCGTTACTAATTTGGTAACCCGCGAGGTGCGGTGTTAAGAGGTTAATGGTTTGGGCAATGTCGCCCACTAGTTCTTTTTCGGGTTCAAAGTTGTGGTCGATTTCGGATGGTGAATCGTCGATTACGAGAATCTTGCCATCCCCTTCCGCATTCCAGTTCCGCGGTTCGTATTCGATGGCATCGTATCCGACCGTAATAACCAAATCACTGTGTTTCAACAACTTATCCCCAGGTTGGTTGCGGAAAAGTCCGACCCGCCCGTAGAAATGGTCTTCTAAATCATGGGAAATAATTCCCGCGCCTTGGAAAGTTTCCACAACTGGCAAATCAGATTCCTTAACTAACTGCCGTACCGCTTGGGTAACTTCTGGCGATGACGCCCGCATCCCTAGCAATAGTACGGGAAGTTGGGCGTTTTTAATGGCTTCCGCCAGTTTCTTAATTTCATCAGGGCTTGCTGGCCCTAAAATGGGCTTCTTCAAGGGTTGAATTGGCCGGGTGCTAACTGGTGCGTTCACCACGTCTTGTGGAAAACTCACAAAACTTGCCCCTTGTTTAGAAGATTCCGCAGCCCGGTAGGCATTTGCCAAAACTTCTGAAATGTTTTCTGGTTCCTGCACTTCCACACTGTACTTGGTAATTGGTTCAAACAAATCCGCGTTGCGCATGCTTTGGTGCGTTAGTCTCAAAAGGTCGTTACGGGGAACTTGCCCACCGATAGCTAATACCGGATCCCCTTCCGCCGTCGCGGTAACTAATCCGGTAGCTAAATTTCCCACTCCGGGGCCGGAGGTGGTTAAAACCACCCCCGGTTTTCCGGTAATCCGGCCAACCGCTGCCGCCATAAAGGCCGCATTTTGTTCGTGTCGGGTAATAATTAACCGGGGCTTCCGGGCCCGATTAGAATGCTCTAACTGTTCGAATAACAAGTCAATTTTGGCACCTGGAATCCCAAAAATATATTCCACATCATGGTTAATGAGACTGTCCAGAATCGAATCCGCTCCCGTGTAACTGCTTTGAATCATCTTTTTCCTCCTTAGGGGATCTTGAAAGTGTTTACATAACTACTATATCAGAATTTCACTACCATGGATCGGGTAAATATTACTTTTTGCACTCCTTGCAACTTGATTCCCATTATCCAACGTTCGCTGTGCATAACTTAATTAATTGTTTGGTATAACGATTTGGGGATTTTAGCAATTAACGGACTAAGTTGTCCCATGGCTACTACTAATAAACGATGCATTGCCCGTGAACAAATGGTGTATAACAACTGTTCGTCGCGGTGACTTTGATAATTTTCCGCGTTAGCATCCCAAACAATCACTGAATCAAATTCCAGTCCCTTAGCTAGGAAGGATGGCACTACTAAAGTTCCTTCTACAAGTCGTTGATTTTCCGTGCGAATTAAAGTTACCTTTTCTCCAGCGGCCTGCAACTGCTCCGTGATTTGCTCACATTCTGCTAAACTACGACCAATAATTGCGGTAGTTTCGTGGTCTTGGCGGTCCCGTTCTAACTGGGCTTGGACCGTCTTAAGCATGGTAGCTTGATCTTGGGTAACGGCAACCCGGGGTAATTCGCCTTGGCGGTTGAACGCTTCGATTGCTTCGCCCTCTTCCAAAATCTCCTTCGTGAAGTCCGTAATTGGTTGCGTCGAACGGTACGACTTCGCCAACTGAACTACCTTAGTTTTTTCTGGATCAAACATGGTCGAAAGTTCTGCCAAAAGGGTTTTACTGGTTTCGTTTGCGTAAATTGATTGGTTCAAATCCCCTAGCAAAGTAAACTTAGCCTTCGGGAAGTTATACCGCAGATAAGCTAGTTGAAAGGCATTGTAATCTTGGATTTCATCGATAAACACGTAGCGCATCGAACGGTCGCCCCGTTTACCAGTAATTAAATCATAGAGGTACAGGTACGCTGACGTATCCACCATCGTTAATTGCCGATTTTTAAGATTTTCCACTAGTTTTTCCACATGGGCCTGCCACTGTGCTTCGGTAACCCCGATTTTTTCTAACTTATACCACTTTGGCAAAGTCCGAAGCATGTGGACGTACTGCGCGTTAATACTCAAGAAGCGGTTCCGCATAATTGCGTTCCGAACCGGTTTTAACTCTTTAACCACAATTTGCCGAGCTAAAAACTTAAATTCTTCGTCATTGTCCTTGAATTCGCGAGGTTTATTCTTAAACAACTCGTGAATTTCTTCTTGGCTTAAGTTTTGCACCGCTTCTTCTACCCATTTCGTCCGTAGTTCGCTCCCAACCTTTTGGTTAAGCATGCGAATTAAGGTCTCTCGAGTTCCGTCGATCCGGTTACTTAAGCTATAAGTGTCGTTAAACGAATAGTAAATTTCCTTAATCTTTTCCCTGCTAGCGAACGGTTTTTCCTTGAACATGATATTTCTAAACCGCATGCCGCCCTTCCCAAGGTGCTGTGCATAACGGGTTAGGGCTTTAAAGAATTGTAAACTACCTTTAAATTGGTCGATTTTTCGTTCTGCGTCAGTAAGCTGCTTATCAAACCGTTGTTGTAAGTTTTCCACATCTAAGTTAGGGACCCGCCGCCGGGCAAATTGGTAATAGGTCATCTGCACCATGTTTTGTTCCCCTAATTCAGGTAACACTTGGTCCACATAGTCGTTAAACAACTGGTTTGGCGAGAACATAATCACCTGGCCTGCCGTCAATTTTCCCCGATAACGGTATAACAAGAACGCAACTCGTTGTAAAATTGCCGCCGTTTTTCCTGAACCAGCCGCCCCTTGCACAAATAAAAGGTCCGCGGACGTATTCCGGATAATTTGGTTTTGTTCGCGTTGAATGGTGGAAACGATGCTCTTCATCTTTACGTCCGACTGTGAACCTAAAGCGTTCAATAACATTTGATCGCCAATCGTTTCGTCAGTATCGTAAACCGAAATCAACTTACCGTCTTCAATCGTAAACTGGCGCTTCAACTTTAAATCCACGGATTGTTGCCCATCTGGGGTTGCGTACTCCACGTGGCCCATTTTGCCATCGTAGTAAACACTTGAAATTGGCGCACGCCAATCGTAAATCAAAAAGTGGTCCGGAGTATCCGAAAAAGAGCCCAGTCCGATGTAGATGGTCTCGTCATTTTTCTCGCCCTCTTCGTGGAAGTCAATCCGGGCGAAGTAAGGCCGTTTTTGCATTTGTTTAAGTGTTTTAATTCGTTTGGTTGCGTTTTGCCAACTATTCTCACGCTCTTCGAGCAACTGCTGTTGTTGGCGAATTGAAATTGCCGTGTCCATCATTCCTGAATAACTGGAAGTATTGATCCGGACATCGTTATAAAAATTATCTTGGATTGCTCCGCGATCATTTTCGGCATTCTTAGCATCTTTTTGGGCCTTATCCATAGCAATGTCTACCTTATCTAAGACCTCTGCCAAATGTTTTTCTTCATATTTAAAAGTTTCGTCTGCCAATATGTTTCACCTCTCGGTTTTGTTAGACATAAATTTTACTCCTTTTTATGCGTTTTCACAAAGATTTAAGTCATTTTGGAAATTTAATTTATGATAGAATGGTTGAGGTTTTACAAAAAATAAGGAAGGACAGAAGCTGATGAAACAACTAAAGCTGTACTTTGTTCGTCACGGACAAACCATTTTTAATAAGTACAATCGGATGCAAGGCTGGTCCGACTCGCCCTTAACTGAAAAAGGGTACGCAGACGCCCACCAAGCTGGCGTTCGACTAAGCGATACTAAGTTCGACGCGGTGTACGCTTCGGATACCACCCGGGCAATGAACACTGCCCGCGCCATTTTAGCTGAAAACAAGCACACTACCGCTGAAATCCAAGCAAAAACCGAATTTCGGGAAGAATTTTACGGTTATTTTGAAGGCAACGATTCTGCCCAAACTTGGTTTGAAGTTTTGATGCCGATTTCTGGAAAACGCTCGTTCCACGAATTTCTCGAAGAACGCCCGATTGCGGAAACTAAAGACGCTATTAAAGCGGCCGATCCTTTCCACGATGCGGAAAATAACGCCGAATTTTGGGAAAGAATCAACCGTGGATTTAACGACTTGCTAGCGACCGCTAACGATGGCGATCAAATCCTCATCGTCAGTCACGGAACGACAATCCGTTCCATCGCGGCTAAAGCAGATCCTGAACTAGACATCACTTGGGGTCCTAAAAATGGCAGCATTACCCGTTTTACCCTTGATGAAGATGGAATTCATTTAATCGAATATAACAATTAAGATAGTAGAATTGAGATTTAAAATTTACATAGGAGAGACGTAAGAATGGAAAATTCACCTTTAGATGCAAAAAAAAGGTACATTAGCTGGCCGGTCGTTGCTCTGATGGACTTTGTTACCGTAATTGGCTTTGACGATTTAATTTACAATTTTCATAACCAAGGTTTAGCAATTGTTTCTACCTGGGTTTTGATGATTCTGCTTTTTGTTTGGCCATACGAAATGATGGTTGGCCAACTAGGCGGAACTTTCAACGAAGACGGTGGCGGATTAGCTTCCTGGGTTCGCGCAACTAACGGGGACCTTGCCGGATACATCGTGGCCTTCTTCTACTGGATTGCGGGATTACCATACGTAGTCGACGTTGCTAACTCCGTGGTAGTTTCAATTAGTTGGTTAGTTAAGGGTAACGGGGATTTACAATCCTACATGCCCACGATTGCCTTTGCTCTCTTCACCGCGGTGGTCTTTTTAGTTTTTATTTGGTTCCAGCACTTTTTCCGCAACCGCTCGTTGGAGATTCTCAGTACTTTAGGCGGCGGGGCCATGTTTGTAATGACGATCCTTTTCGTGGTAATGACGGTTGCCGCCCTAATGCATGGTCGTCACATTGCTACCCAGCCCTTTAATGCGAGAGCCTTCATCCCTAAAATTGATGGACACTTCCTATCTACCTTTGGGTTATTAATTTTCGCGATTAACGGTGCCGAACTTGCCGCACCATACGTTAAGGAAATGAAAGACGGTAAACGGGACTTTCCGAAAGCCATGATGATGCTATTATTAATGACAATTTTTCTCACCGTCTTTGGTTCGTTCTCGTTGGCGGTGTTCTTTAATGCTCACCACCTGCCTTACGATTTAAAGATGAACGGTTCCTACTACGCCTTCCAAGCGTTAGGGAAGGAATTTGGAATTGGGGACACCCTCATGTACATCTTTGCGGTGAGTCAAGCCCTTTACATGTTTGCCCAATTGGCGGTTATTTTAGACGCCAGCACCCGGATCTTCTTGTCTGACGTCGCAATGAAGTACCTGCCTAAATCACTAGGTAAACTAAATAGCGACGGTTTGCCAATCAATGGGTACTGGTTAACCACTGGAATCGTTTCGCTGGTACTCTTCCTCAGTAACTGGCTACCAAGTATTAACGATATGTTCAACTGGCTTTTGAACATCAACGGAATTGTTTCGCCATTTGTAACTAGTTTTGTCTTCTTTGCCTTCATGCGCATTCGGCAAAAGAGTAAAGAATTCCATAGTGATTACGTCTTCATTAAAAACGACGTTCTTTCTTGGTTAGTGGGAGCATGGTGCTTTGTAATCACCATCGTATTTTCACTGTTAGGGGTTCGTCCAACCGACGCGACGCCAGGAACTGCTTTATACGACAAGGAATTAGCGTTGAACATCATCATTCCGGTAATTTTCATTGCCCTATCCGCGTTGCTTCCTTACATGGCGTGGGTAGAACGTAACCACTTGAAGAAGACTTCCCGGGCTTCCTACCCATTTGCAATCTTAACCTTCATTGTGGGCGCTTATCTAGTAATTAAGGGCCACTACAGTGCTGACGTTTGGTCTGGCGTGATTGCTTGGGGAATTATCGTGGTCGCTACCTTGGCGGTTTACTTCCTCTTCTTTAACATCTTTAGAAAATCATTTAAGAAAGCATAGATTCATGAAAACTGTTAACTATTACTTTGTACGGCACGGGCAAACCCTCTTCAATCGGTACCGCCATTTACAAGGTTGGTCTGATTCGCCGCTTACCGAAAAAGGGGTGCACGACGCCCAACAAGCAGGCGATTTTCTAGCGGACGTGGATTTTGCCCACGCGTATTGTTCAGATACTACTCGGGCAATCAAAACGGCCCGGTTCATCAACCAGCGAAATCACCACCCGTTACCCGAAAAAAACATCGAACCAATCGCAGCTTTTCGGGAACAATTCTTTGGTTATTTCGAAGGTGCTAATTCGGTAGAAACCGAATTTAAACTTTATCAACAACATTCCACAATTGAACCGACCCTCAACGCTATGACCGCTTTACATGGCATTAAGGCGGCCATTGACGTGTGGAAAAATGTGGATCCGTTCCACGATGCCGAAAGCTATACGGAAATCACCACCCGTTTGCAACAAGGTTTGGATTACACCTTTGACCAAGCTAATGATGGTGATAACGTGTTGGTGGTATCGCACGGAACTTTGATTCGAATTTTGACGTCCATGTTCAACCCGGAAATTGACGTGTCCCATAGCCCCCGCAACGGGAGTGTTACCAAATTAAAATTGAGGGGCCAAGATGGAGTGGTGGAATATTTTGGCAGAGTGTCCCCAGCCCCGGGTAACTCGTGAGGATTAATTGAGAAGTAGACCTAATTGTCTCGACAATTAGGTCTACTTTTTAGTTAACCGGAACGAGTTGGGGCTGGGGACACATTTCGACTAGGTTGCATATCCAACTTTTGTCCCACTCTCATTTTCTTATTACGGCAGAGAAATTTACGCGGCTCACCCCATAAAATGCTTATTTTTCTACCCCCGCCTAATCCATGATATAATTATATAAACGTTTTCAATAATTTGGAGGCCATTCTTATATGAACGAAGAAATCAATGAAGAACCAATTATTATTGCCGGTCTAGAACTACCTGGCGTTAACCTGGATTACGCCATGGCAGAACTTAAGTCGTTAGCATCTGCTAACCACATGAGGGTGATGGACCAGCTTACCCAAAAATTAGAACGGCCTAATGCCGCAACCTATTTTGGAAAAGGAAAAATTGAAGAACTGACCCAAGTAGCTGCGGCTCGCGAAGTCGAAACCCTGGTGGTTAATGACGAATTAACCCCTAGTCAGCTTAGTAACTTAGAAAAGGAAACCCAGTTACGAGTCATCGACCGCACCGGTTTGATTTTAGAAATCTTTGCTAACCGGGCTCGTTCAAAAGAGGCCCGTCTCCAAGTTGAACTTGCCAAGTTGCAATATCAGCTTCCCCGCTTGCGGACTAGCGCTACCCAGCGACTTGACCAACAAACTGCCGGAAATACCGGCGGTGGATTTACTAACCGGGGTGCCGGTGAAACTAAGCTAGAATTAAACCGGCGGACGATTCGTAACCGAATCAACCACATCAACCAGGAACTTAAGGAAATGTCCACTTCGGCCAACGTGCAACGCCAGCGTCGGGATAAAAAGGACATCCCTAGCGTAGCCTTGGTTGGGTACACCAATACTGGAAAGTCAACCACGATGAATGGTTTAATCAGTATGTACGGCCGCAATGAAGACAAGCAAGTTTTCGAAAAAGACATGCTGTTTGCCACCTTGGACACTAGTGTGCGCAAACTAACCTTCCCAGACCAAAAAGAACTGATTCTTAGCGATACGGTTGGGTTTGTCAGCAATTTGCCACACCAGTTGGTAAAGGCCTTTCGTTCCACCCTATCGGAAGCTGCTAAAGCGGACCTCCTTGTACAAGTTGTGGACGTATCCGACCCGCATTACCGGGAAATGATGCAAACTACTGCGGACACCCTTCAAGAAATTGGGGTCACCGACGTTCCCATGATCTACGCCTTTAACAAGGCCGACCGGGCAGGCATCGCTTACCCGACGTTGGATGGTACCGAACTCACCTACTCGGCAAAGCAGCTTCAATCACTTGAAATGCTGACTTCGTTAATTAAAAAGCAAGTATTTAAAAACTACGTACGTGCTGATTTCCTGATTCCTTTTGATGAAGGTCAAGTAGTCAACTTCTTAAACGGCAATGCCGACGTAAAGAAAACTTCCTACACCGATCAAGGAACTAAAATCACCGCCGAACTAAAGGACAGTGATTATCAGCGGCTCGCCCAGTACGTTGTCCAACCGGAAGATCAAATTTAAAATTTTGTTAGCTACTAACGCAAAAATGGCATTCAACTCTGATTCGGTAACGAATGGGGTTGAATGCCATTTTTTATTAGTTTTACAATCTTAAGCTAATTTCTGCTCTAGTTTTCGCGAGATAATCGATAACGTATAGCAGACCACGAAGTACATTCCTGCTAGAGCTACAAACATTGGAATAATATAATTTGTGTTTTGCCCGTAAATGATTTGCGCGTGGTACATCATTTCCGGAAGCATGATAATCGTCGCTAAAGAAGTATCCTTAATCAACGAAATGAATTGGCTAACCAAAGCTGGAATCATCCGGACCTGTGCCTGGGGCAAAATAATGTAGCGCATTGCTTGCCAATACGATAACCCGTTCGCCCGAGCGCCTTCCATTTGGCCTTTATCGATCGAAACAATCCCGCCCCGAATAATTTCCGCAATCATGGCTGATTCAAATACCGTTAGCGCCAAAATTGAAGATGGCAAGATTCCCAACCGAATTCCCAAGTTAGGCAATCCAAAGTAAACGAAGAAGAACATTAACAAGAGGGGCAAGTTTCGGATTACGTCAATCACCACTCCCACCAACGCTGACAAGTAGCGTACGTTAAGGTAACGGATTAGTCCCAGTATTCCACCGAGCACGTAGCTAAAAATAATCGAAATCACCGAAACTTCAATAGTTATCCACAGTCCCTTTAACAAGAACGCTAAATTTACCGCGGAATAGGCTTCCATAAATGCGTGCATTAGGCGACACCTCGATTCGTCCGTTTTTCTAGGTACCGCATGTAGTAACTTAGCGGCATCGTGATAATGAGATACAATACTCCCACTACTAGATAAGAGTTAATCGTGTCAAAGGTGGTGGAGGCAATGTCGTTCCCCACGTACATCAGGTCAAATCCAGCCACGAAAGCTAACACTGACGAATTCTTAACTAGGTTAATAAATTGGTTTCCTAAAGGTGGAATCACAATCTTAAAAGCCTGGGGCAAAACAATGTAACGCATCGCTTGGCTAAACGTCATTCCGTTTGACCGGGCCGCTTCCATTTGCCCCCCGCTTACCGATTGGATTCCCGCCCGCACCGTTTCGGCAATGAAAGCCGAAGTGTAGATGGTCAATCCAATGGTTCCAGCGGTAAAACCGTTTACCGCGGGGATATACCGTGGAATCACAATGTAAAAGAACATGGTCACTACCAGTAGCGGAATGTTTCGAACCACTTCCACATAAATGCGGCCAATGGTCCGTGCTAACCGACTGGGCAAGACTTCCATGATGGCAAACAGTGATCCGATTACTAAACTAAAAAATAACGCAATCAAACTACAAAGTAGCGTCTGTCCGAGTCCGCTAAAGAGCTCCGCACTATGATTAGTTAAAATATTAATCATCGTTCCACCTCCCGGTAATTAAATCCAGGAATATCGCCAAACCATTTCTTGATGAGTCGGTTATACTCCCCGTTTGCGATAATCTCTTCCAACGCTTGGTTAAGGTGTTTTTTCAACGCCGGTTGGTTTTGGTTAATGGCAATTCCGTAAGGTTCCTTAGTGAACGCCTTTCCGACCACTTTAAATTGGGGATTATCAACCGCCATTCCAAATAAAATACCGTTATCCGTAGTTAAAGCCGCTCCCTGCCCGGATTTTAGTGCCGTAAGGGCTTGAGCATAGTCTTGCAACTGAATTACCTGTGCTTTAGGGGCAAATTTTTTAACGTTGCTGACCGAATTAGCACCAACCACCCCAATCACCTTGGTGCCCGGATGGTTTAGATCCCTTACGCTGTGAATCTTACTATCTTTAGGAACTAACAGGGATTGTCCGGCATCAAAATAGGAGTCTGAAAAATCAACTACTTTTTGCCGGTCCTTAGTGATCGTCATCGTCGCAATCACTGCATCCAAATTGCCATTCTTCAGCAGTGGAATCCGCGTTTGGCTAGTTACTTGAACAAACTTGGCCCGCGCATCCTTTCCCAACATCTGCTTCGTCAGCGCTTTAGCAATGTCAATATCAAACCCCTTAATCTGGGAGTCCTTTACGTCCATTAACCCAAACAACTTGGTATCGGCCTTCACCCCCCAAGTGAGGGTTTTAGTTTGCTGGGCGGTTTGCCAAGCGTCACGTTGTTTAGCTTCTTGCTTTGTACAACCACCTAGAATGCCCAGAAAAAGTACGGCTGTCAGTCCCAAGAAAAGCATTTTAAACCTTCTACGCATGGGGACCACCTCCTAGTGTTTGATAATCTTGCTGAGAAATTGGCGTGCCCGTTCGTTAGATGGTTGCCCGTCAAAGAATTCTTCCTTGCGGTCGTCTTCGAGGATCCGACCACCATCCATGAAAATCACCCGGTCCCCCACTTCACGAGCAAAGCCCATTTCGTGAGTCACCACTACCATGGTCATGGCGGAATCGCGGGCAATTTGCTTCATAACGTTTAAAACATCATCGATCATTTCAGGATCGAGCGCGGACGTTGGCTCATCAAATAAAATACATTTAGGCTGCATCGCTAAACTACGGGCAATCGCAATACGTTGTTTTTGCCCCCCTGATAGCATGGCAGGCATGCTGTCTGCCTTTTCAGCTAGCCCAACCCGGTCCAGCAGTTCCATTGCTAGTTGGCGGTTCTGCTCTTCAGGCCGTTTAAGCACGACCCGGGGAGCTAGCATAATGTTCTCTAAAACAGACTTGTTATCGTACAAGTTAAAATGTTGGAAAACCATTCCCACTTCTCGGCGAATTTTGTTGATATTGGTTTGGCGGTTGGCCAAGTCAAATCCGTTGACAATTAATTGACCACCGTCAATACTTTCTAATCCGTTAATGGTTCGAATCAAGGTGCTTTTTCCTGAACCAGACGGTCCAATCAATACCACCGTTTCTCCCTTTTCGATCGTTAGATTAACGTCGGTTAGGGCATGAAACTTACCGTAATACTTTTCCACATTATGAAATTCGATCATCGACATCTTGATCCCTCCGTTTCCATTTACCCGATTACATTAACGAAAGATTAAAATTAGATAAATTTTTGGTTATATTGACTATACTGGACAAAAAAAGACCTGTCAAAGTAAATACATTGACAGGTCTTAATAATTTATCATCAAATCACTTCGAAAGTGAGGTTTGGCGCCGTTTATAAGCAATATTAATTTTTAAGCGGTATGGTTCATTTTCCACAATCATTCCAGAGCGACCGCGTACTTTCTTTTCGCCACCAATTAAAAACGCGTTTGCTAAATACAAGTGGTTTTCAGCTTTAGCGGCTTGGTAACTGGATAAGCCCACCTTGGTAATTTCGCCCACTGGAACGGCCTCCATTTGGTTCATTCCAGCTACCACAGTGGGTTTGCCAGCAACGAGTTGGACTTCCGCATACGGGATCGCCACTCCCAAGTCGCCGATTGCGTACGTTTCGGTTTGCTGAGCAGGCATTTCTGCCCGTAATTCTTCGTCAGTCCGGCCCCCATAATCCATGAAGACCATCCCTGATTGAATCATCTTTTCCGCAATTTGTTCAATATTTTTTTGTTGGCGCGCAGATGAAACGATCGTGGCGGGTAACAGGGCCTTCTGGTCGAAAACTCCGCCTGGACTAGCAACTTGGCGGCTTTGTCGTTCTACCCGCGAAAGGCGGCGTCGGAATTCTTCTTTTTCCCGCACTTCTTCTGGCGTGCCCCCAATGTATTTTTCTAAAATTGGAGAAATATCAAACGGAGCCTGCTTATTAGTGAAATAGTAATAAATGTTCATAATTGAGAAATACAAGAAAATCAAAAAGATTGCTAATAGCAGTAATCCTCTTGTATATGCGCCATTTTGGATAAAGCGAATCCCAATGTATAACAAATACCAATTCCCTACAAAGGCTGTGATAGTGTAAATTTGGTTCTTCAACTTACTCTTAACACTAATCATGCCCATGTAATGACTTACTAATGTTAGAAATGAAATCACGTTTATCCCCCCTTATTGACCTGTATTAGTATCAGTGGTCGTGGCCTTTTGGACGGCAGCCTGTTGGTTAGTATCCTGCTGCGAACTTGCTTGCCCTTGCGATGCAGCAGCTCCTGATCCTGAACTTGCATCTCCGGAACTATCCGTCGTGGTCTGGTCCTCATCATTTGCCCCACTAGAGGCCTTATCATTGCCAGTCGAATCCTTAGTCGTTTTCGAAGAAGAATTGTCTTGAGTTTGATCATCAGTTGGTTGTGAAGTTTCCCCACTGCTTGAAGTATCTTCACTCGGCTTGCTGCTTTCTTCAGAACTCGATGACGACTCTTCCGATTTATCTTTAGAATGTTCATCGTCGCTTGAAGGTTTCTTTTCTGGTTCACTGCTTTCAACTACTTTTGAAGAACGCACCGGCGCTCCTTCAGAAGTGTTGGTAGCTTTATTAACAATTACGTTTGTCGCACTTAGCGCAATTATCATCGTCACGATGGCAATCGGCGTTAAAAAAGGTGGTGTTCTGTATGCCATTCTATCTCCCTCCATATTTCCAAACGTTAGCATACCAAAAAAACGCGCTCAGGTAAGCAAAACTCCCCCAAGTTTGCAATAACTTTAATATTTTATCTGATAAAGTTAACATTTAACTTATCCACACTATGCGTGAACTTTTTTTGCACACTCTGCACAGATCCCATATAACTCAAAATGGTGTCCGGTAATCTCAGCACCCGGTAACTGGTCGCTAAAAAAACTCAACGGACACATTTTTAATTCCTGCACTTTTCCACACTGGTTGCAAATAAAGTGATGGTGATGTGCATGCTGCTCGTTACAGTCCAGTTTTACTTCTGTTTTTCCGTCATTTTCGTTTTGATTTTCTTCCACAATTCCTAGTGCCGCAAATTCCTTAACGTTTCGGTAAATCGTGTTATGACTCATCTTAGGAAATTGTAGCCGCATCAAGCGGTCTAATTCGGTTAATTCCAAATACCGATCACCGCTTTGCGCAAGCAACTCTAATAAACTCTGCCGCTGACGCGTAATTTTATAGCCGTTCGCTTTTAAAATTTTAACCGCAATTGCAATTGGGCTTTTATCCACTGTTTGCCACCTCGTAAATAGTAATTATTACGCTTTACATTAACATATTTAGGGGCGCATTTAAACGTCCAAAGTTTGCTTTTTGACCTGCAAATAAAATGCGTCAAGTTTTTGCTTAGTAGCCTGCCAATCGTCGTTATCAATCACGGTTGCCTTTCCTTGTAGTTCACTTGGCAATTCCATATCTCGGCGATACTCAGGGCTGTTAATTCTTTTAGTGATTGAATCCATACTATCCCCACGCTTCAACAGCCTTTGTTTCAGCGTAGCTTCTTTTTGCACCCGCAAAAACAAAATTTCCACTTGGTCACCCAATTTTTGCTGGTAAGTAATTGCCCCGGCCGTGTCTAACACAATGCAAGCAATCGGGTTCTTTTGCCACGCCTGGGTGAGCCCTTCGTAGGAAGAGCCGTACCGGTAGTGAGCGTACTGAACTTGTTCCAAATAATGATTTTGGTCGAACGAATCCGCCGTTTCAAAATAATAGTCCACCCCTTGCTTTTCATTAGTCCTTTGGGGGCGGGTGGTGTGCGTGATCACCTTCACAACGCCATAACGTTGGTTAAGATAGTCTGCTACCGTGGTTTTTCCCGAACCCGTAGGCCCCGCTATTACAATAATCTTATTCATTTCCCTTACTCCAAGCTTAAATATTTGCATTTTTGTTTAAAATGTTGTAAATTAAGGTATCGTATCAATTGGAAGCGCTTTTCCCGCTTCTAAAATTCATGATTTAGGAGGTTTATCATTATGCAATTTAAAAAGTACAGCACAGCTTGGTACAGTATCGCACTTGATACTGAAAAGCAGGTTTTTATCGCTAATGATAAAGCCCAACCAGAGTTTCAAGCTACAGGCGTAACGATTGAAGAAGCAATTCAAAATCTTCAAAGCCTCGAAGAAAATTCATTCAGCAAGTTAGCATAACTTAACTCTTAAAAAGCTTTATCAAATGCAAGTAAGGAGGCCATGACCCGCGATGTCATGGCCTCTTTTTTGTTTGCTTTGCGCGCCCAATTTTTATTACTATTGTTCTGCTTTCCGGATATATTGGTCCGCGTTATCTAACGCCTGCTTTAAGTTTAGGTAGGTTAGCCGCTTTCTAGCAGCTGCGTAATCAAGCCACGCCGCCATGCTAATTTCTTCCTTCTGCAATCGAACTACCGTATCTTCAGGAACCTTTGCCGTAAATAGGGTCACTTTCTTGTCATTTTCGCCAACTCGATAATTTAAAACGTCGTAAAAACGATCGTCGACCGTGGCGATAATCCCAGTCTCCTCCCTAATCTCCCGCTCGGCGGCTTCAAGAGCCGATTCCGTATTTTCTAAATGTCCTTTAGGGAATCCCCAAAAACCGCTCGTAGCGCTTTTTAGCAATAAGTAATACGGCTCTTTTGCCCGCATTTGGTAAACTACTGCTCCGCCATCCAATTCTAAAGCCATCGTCATTCCTCCGTTTTTTGCTTACTTTTTTAATTATACCAGTCTCTAATTGCACTAGTTTAGCAAATTTAATCTAGGTGGATTTCTTGATTTTCGTTGACAGTATTAACTTCATCCCGTATTATTAGAAAAACATTAGAGAGGAAGTGGCGTATGCAACTAAAACATAATATTTTTCGTAAAGAATCACTAGCTAATTATCTGAAGGTAGATTCTCAATTTGAAAAAACGCTGGGTGCTAAAGACCTCTTAGCCCTCGGAATCGGGGCAGTAATCGGTACCGGAATTTTCATTCTCCCCGGCACCGTGGCGGCGTTAAAAGCTGGTCCCTCAATCACCCTATCATTTGTGATTGCCGCCTTGGTTTGTGCTCTAGCAGGAATGTGTTACGCAGAGTTTGCCGCCTCGATTCCCGTGGCGGGCAGCGCCTACTCCTACGGAACCATTATTTACGGGGAACTGCTCGGCTGGTTATTAGGTTGGGCGTTAATTCTAGAGTACGTACTGGCCGTCGCGGCGGTTTCCACCGGGTGGTCTGCTTACTTTGGTTCCTTAATTAAGGGATTTGGCGGCCACCTCCCTGCAGCAATTGCCGGGCCATTTGATCCCCAGCATGGGACTTATATTAATTTGTTTGCGGTAATCATTGTGCTTTTAATTGGCTTTCTATTAAACCGTGGTTTTAAGTCTTCAATCCGCATTAACAACTTAATGGTTTTCGTTAAAATTGCAATTATTTTAATTTTTATCGGCGTGGGTATTTTTTACGTTAAACCCAGCAACTGGCAACCATACTTTCCATTTGGGATTCATGGAACCTTAGCTGGCGCATCCACCGTCTTCTTTGCTTATTTAGGATTCGACACCGTTTCAGCATCTGCAGCGGAAGTAAAAAATCCGGCTAAGAACATGCCTATTGGAATCATCGGTACGCTGATCGTTGCCACCATCTTTTACGTGGCGGTGGCAGTGGTACTAACTGGGATGGTGCCTTATAACGAGCTTAACGTGGCAAACCCCGTATCCTTTGCTTTACAATTAGTTCACCAGAACTGGATTGCGGGATTGCTATCCGTGGGTGCCCTAGCAGGGATGACCACCATGATGATTTCCATGATTTACGGTAGTTCTCGTTTAGTTTACGCAACCGGGCGGGACGGTCTCCTGCCACGCTTGTTAGGCCAACTAGAAGGGCCGCACCGTTCACCCAAAAACGCTTTGATCGTCGTTACGATTTTTATCGCGTTACTTGGCGGATTCGTACCCCTTGATCAACTTACCAACCTAGTAAACATGGGAACCCTGTTTGCCTTCGGACTAATCTCGCTAGGGGTAATCCCCCTTCGTCGCCGCACCGACATCCCAGGGAACGGCTTTAAGGTACCTGGTTATCCAGTGATTCCGATCATTTCGGTTATCGCTTGTGTTTACTTGATTTCGACCCTTTCCTTAGAAACTTGGATTGGTTCAGCAATCTGGTTTGCAATCGGCTTAATCATTTACTTTAGCTATGGGATGCGGCATAGTAAACTGGCTGAATAAAAATTATTCACTGATCTCCAGTTAATTTATGAACCTTAATTACCTTTGCTTGATTCTAAAAAAATAATTTACGTATAAAAAAATTGGAGCCTCTGGAAATTTATCTAGGGGCTCCAATTTTTATTTGCTACTTTGTAAGGTCAAGAATAGGATCAAAGTATTCTAATTTCGTGTAATCAACATTTCCGCCATCCGTAATTGCTAAATCTGGGATGGCCGTGATTGGCAAGAAGGACAGGTAGAATAATGGATCCGGAAGTTTACATCCTAATTGATTAGCAGCATTTTTTAACTCTACTTCTTTTCGAGCTAATTCGTTTGGCTGCAAATCAGTTACTATTCCAGCAACCGGCAATTCCAACAAGGCGAGCACTTCGCCCTTATTAACCACGACTTGTCCTCCGCCGTGTTTAACTAATTCGTTGACTGCTAACGCCATATCCGCTTCATCCATCCCCGCCACGACAATGTTATTATCATCTGGCGAAGCAGAAGTAGCTATTGCTCCGGACTGCAATCCCCATCCCGAGATAAATCCCCGAGAGTGTTGGTGGTTAATGCCATATCTTTCAACCACAGACACTAACGCAACGTCCCGTTTGGCATCGGGAAGGATGCACCCGTCCTTAATTTTTAAATCAACTTTTCTCGATTTACGGACAAACGGCCCCACGCTCTTGATGCTTCGAACCGTCGCCATTCCCGTTGGCTGATCAACTTGGTATTTAAAACTCTCAGCCGTTATTTCCGCACATTTAACCGAATTCGTAATCTCTACAGATCTTTTTGGTGGCACAAATTCCAACTGTTCCGCTTGTCGTTCAACTACCACCACGCCCTTACTGATCACCGTTTCAATATTAAAGGTTCCTGGCTGGTCAATTAGCAAAATATCCGCTTCCTTGCCAGGCGCAATCGAACCCACTTGGTCGTCAATATGGTACGCTTCGGCACTGTTTAAAGTTGCCATCTGAATGGCGGTCATGGGCGAAATTCCTGCCTTAATCGCTAACCGAACCAGATGATCAACATGTCCTTTTTCCAAAATATCACGCGCCGTTATGTCGTCCGTACAAAAACTAGTGTGGCGGGCTACACCCGGAGCACCTTCCGTAATGGCTTTAACGTTTTCAGCTAAAAATTTGGTAACCGAAGATTCCCGAATTATCGTGTGGATTCCTTTCCGAGCTTTTTCTAAAAATTCTTCATGAGAATAACTTTCGTGATCAACCCGCACCCTAGTCATTAAGAATTGATTTAGATCTTTCCCCTTGGCCATCGGAGAACAGCCAAAAATCGGCTTATGCAATTTTTGTGCCGTTAAAACAGCTGACAAGGTATCTTTATCTTTGGTTTGGACCGCTTCTCGGACGGTTTCCCAAACACCGTAACTACGCTCCTGAGGTTGAAACTTTTGGTGATCTTGCGCGTTGACGTTATAAGCTACCGTTGACTGCGGGATTGTGTATGGCGTTTTATACGGAACCCCCCAGAAAACTTTTAGGGGAAGCTGATCAATTTCCGCAAAAATTTCGTCTAGCCCGGCTAATCCAATCACTGAAATATATTCATCCAATCCAGAGACAATGCTAGTCGTTCCTTTGGGCACCACTGCTCGAGCAAAGCGCGTCATTGACATTTTGCTGCATTCAACGTGAATATGTCCGTCAATCAAACCAGGGGCTAGATATTGGTCGGTCGCATCTACGTGTCGGGTATGCTCTCCGACATAGTCCGAGACGTCTTTATCAACTGCCACAATTCTACCCTTGTAGATTGCTACGTCTGCACGATAATATTCGGCCGTATCCACATTAATTAACGTACCATTTTCAATAACCAGGTCTGCTGGAATTTCAGCTGCCCCCGCATCAATATATTTTTCTAACTCCGTCGTAGTATCCATATCTGCTCCCGTCTGCTTAGGCTTTAGGTACAATATTTAAAATGTATAGCAATACAATGAAGATCACTAACATTGCCCACATAATGTAGTTAATTTCTTTACGACGTCCGGCAGCCACCATGAGGATGGGATAGGTTAGGAAACCAAAGGCAATTCCGTACGAGATGTTATACGTTAATGGCATACCAATCACGGTTAAGAAGGCTGGCATTGCAATTTCAAATTTATCCCATTCAATTTCACGTAATGCTGACGCCATTAATACCCCCACCACAATTAGTGCTGGTGCAGTAACTTGGTTAGTAACTACGGTTAGGAGCGGCGAAAATAGCATACTAAACCCAAACAATACCGCAACTGTTAAAGAAGTTAACCCCGTCTTTCCTCCAACCGCAATTCCTGCTGAAGACTCTACGTAAGCTGCGGTAGGTGTCGTTCCCATTACTGATCCAGCTAACATTGAAACCGAATCCGCTACTAATGCTTGCCCAATTCTAGGCATTTTATTATCCTTCATAATTCCAGCTTGTTGCGCTAACCCAATCAAGGTTCCTGCGGTATCAAAGAAGGCGACTAACAGGAAGATTAAAACTACCGCCCACATTTGAGGGTCCATCATTGAAGATAAATGATAAACTCCGACCCCAAAAGTCGGCTTCATGCTTGGTGCAAGAGAGATGATGCTCGCCGGCATTTTGATTAGCCCAGTGATCAATCCTAACAAGGCGGTCGACACTAAACCAATAAAAATGGAGCCCGGCACCCTTTTTGCCATTAAAATGGCAATCACAAAGATTCCAAAAATTGTTAGCCAAGTGGTTGGAACGGTTAAAGAACCAATTTCAACCAACGAAGTTTTGCTAGCGGTAACTAGTCCGCCACCTTGGAGGCCAACAAAAGCGATGAAAATACCGATTCCCGCCGCCATTGCTAGTTTCAAATCTTTTGGAATTGCATTAATTACCACTTCCCGAACTTTAAGAAACGAAAGGATGGTAAAAAGGACCGAAGCGACAAATACACCCGCCATTGCTTTTTGCCAAGAAATTCCCATTCCCAAAACTACTGAGAAAGTAAAGAAAGCGTTGTCGCCTAACCCAGGGGCTACAGCAATTGGATAATTTGCTAAAAATGCCATTAAAGCACTTCCTAAAATTGCCGATAAAGCAGTTGCCGTAAAGACCGCTCCCTTATCCATTCCAGCTGCTCCTAAAATGCTAGGATTAACAAACAAAATGTAGGCCATTGAAACAAACGTTGTTAGGCCTGCTAACATTTCCCTCTTAATCGTGGTTCCATGACCGCTTAAATGAAATACTTTTTCTAACATATTGTCATCCGCCAAAATTTGATCGTTCGCCTTTTGCATGGTAAGTACCGTCCTCCAAATATTTTTTAGCTTTCTCCACTAATTATTCCATACTTTATTTTGATTTACAATCGAAAATATTCGTATTTAGCTTTAACAATAACTCAAAAAATGCTAAAATAGCCCTCACAAGGCCCTAATGACGAACTACCTACCAGAAAGGAAACAGATTATGGATAAAATAACCAAGGAGTTTATTCAGGGACTCCCCAAAGCTGAACTACACTTACATATCGAAGGAACCCTCGAACCTCAGTTGAAGTTAAAATTAGCCAAACGAAACCACGTGGATATCGGACAAAATACGGTTGAAGAGGTCCAAAAGACCTACCAATACGATGATTTGGCCTCGTTTTTAGCCGTTTACTACCCCGCAATGAACGTCTTACAAACGGAAGCGGACTTTTATGACTTAGCTTTTGATTACTTAAAACGTGCCGCCCAAAATAACGTCCGCCACGTTGAAATCTTTTTTGATCCCCAAGCGCACACTAGTCGTGGGATTAGTTTTGCGACCGTAATTAACGGATTATATCGGGCAACGGTTGACGCGCGAGCCCTAAATATCGATGCCGGATTAATTATGTGTTTCCTGCGTGATTTCTCAAAAGAATCCGCACGAAAAACTTTAGCGGAAGCTTTGAAATATCAAGATAAGATTATTGGAATCGGCTTAGATTCAGACGAACACAATAATCCACCATTAAAATTTGCACGCCAGTTTGAAGATGCAGCTGCTGCCGGTTTACATCGCACCGTTCACTGCGACATCGACCAAAAAGATTCCATTGAGCATATTCGTCAAGCACTTGAAATTATGGAAGTTGAACGCATCGACCACGGTACCAACATCGTTGAAGACCCCGATCTGGTTGATTTGGTTGCTAAACGAGGAATCGGTCTAACTTCGTGTCCGCTTTCTAATTCTTTCGTATCTCCAGAAATGAAGGGTCAAGAGGTTTTAGAACTCCTATCAAAAAACGTCAAAGTTTCAATTCACTCTGACGATCCTGCCTATTTTGGTGGCTACATCAGTGACAACTACACCGCGATTGCTAGCCAATTCAAATTAACTAAACCACAAATTATCCAATTAGCTAGAAATTCATTTGAAAGCTCTTGGATCAGCGATCAACAAAAAGAAATTTATCTCAACGAATTAAACAACTACGTAAATAGTAATTAAACTTAAAAATCCTTCCACGGCGGTAAATGTTCGTATGCTTTAGGCGTATAATATGAACCATAAACCACTGTGGAGGATTTTTTATGAAAAACAACCAATTTGGTCGCATTGACGTTGACCAAGATGAAGAAATTACCGAATTGAAAACAATTCATTTTATTGATCAGGACCTGATTGCCGATCCTAAGGCACAATTTGAGGATTTTCTCCGGCGTTCTTTTTTAATCAGCAATCAAGAGTCCACGTTTCAACAAAAGTTAGGCAACCTACTTGCGACGCCTAACCAAACTGCAGCAGACTTTTTTGCGAGCGCAGAGCCGCTAACCCTGGATATTTTTTATTTAATTGCCTTACAGCTATTACAATTTGAATCAGGAATTGATTTTTCTGTTATTGACCCGCAGGCTGCAACTGCCAAAATCAACTTACCGCGCCTTGCCCTTGACGCTCTTGAAACTAGCGCAGACGTGGCACACGCTTGGTATTCAATTTTGACGGCGCACACGAAAAATGGGGAAACTTACCTTGATCACCTTACCCAACAAGGCTACTTCACCCCGTTCTACGCGACCACAACCGCCCCGTTATTCTTCAACGGAAAAGCCCAAGCCGTCTTTGACCCGCATCAAATCATTCGGGAAGTCGTTTACGTAGAAGCTCCCTTAGATACTGATCACGATGGTAAACGCGACCTGTTAAAAGCAGAAATTTTACGTCCTGCCCAAACTGAGCAAGGATACAAGGCCCCCGTTTTGTACACTGCCAGTCCCTATAACCAAGAAACTAACGATCATTGGGGTGAACAAGTAACCCATAATGTCGACGTCCCGTTAACTGAAAAAACAGTTAACCACCTTACTCGCGAAGACGTGACGGCTAAACCGTATGACCCAGAACTACCACCCGAACGACAAGTTAAGGGTCAAGCTGAACACGCTTGCGAACACTTTGCCCGCGAGCAACCCTACACCTTAAATAACTACTTCCTAACCCGTGGGTTTGCGGTAGTTTATGCGGCCGGAATCGGAACCCGGGATTCAGAAGGTTTGCGGGATACTGGTTCGGTGGCGGAAACCATTTCCACCACGGCAATTATTGAATGGCTCGCGGGAAATCGTCGCGCGTTTACTAACAAAACCGATAACATTGAAATCAAGGCCAACTGGAGTAACCATAAAATTGCCATGACCGGACGTTCCTACTTAGGTACGTTAGCCACTGCAGCAGCTACTACCGGGGTCGAAGGTCTTGAAACCATTATTTCGGAAGCGGCCATTTCCAGTTGGTACGATTATTATCGGGATGGCGGTTTAGTTGCCGCTCCGGACACCTTCCAGGGTGAAGACATGGACGTCCTCGCTGCCGAAGTCTTTAGTCGACAAAAAGACCTTGGGGATGCTTTAAAAGTTCGTAGTAAATTTGACCAAGTTTTAAACCGGATTAACCACGACCAAGACCGGCAAAGCGGCAACTATTCTCGCTACTGGGACAGCCGCAACTATCTCAACCAAGCCAAAAATATTAAGGCCGATCTAATTTTAGTGCACGGTTTGAACGATTGGAACGTCAAGCCCCGTAACGTCGCTAACTTGTGGAACGCGGTCCGTGACTTGCCAATTAACAAGAAGATTATTCTTCACCAAGGTCAGCACATTTACATTAATAATTTCCGTTCGATTGACTTTACCGACATGATGAACTTATGGCTAAGTTACAAGTTGTTTGGCGTGGAAAATAATGCTCCAGAAGTTTTACCAAACGTCATCATTCAAGATAACGTAGAACCCGAAACGTGGCATACCTACCCTGACTGGCAGGATGCTGATGATGAAGTACGGGAATTCACCCTCCAAGCCAAAACACTGGTGGACGCTGCTTTACCAACTAAAAACGAGGCCGCCTCGTTTAAAGACGTCCTCGATCCAGAAGTTTTTGAAATGTACAAAAATAACCTTACGCAGTGGCATACCGACCTGCTTAACACGGAACACGCCACCAATGGTAAAAACCAGATGCGTGATAACCGGTTAATCTTCAAGTCTGCCCAACTCGATCACGATTGGTATATTGATGGGGCTGCGGAAGTTAAGGTTAACGTGGCAGTTAATAAACCATTTGGAATGCTTAGTTTTCAACTAGTTGACTTTGGCGATGCCCGGCGCTTAAACGTCACCCCAAGCCTCATCCAACCTCGCTCGTTAAGCGGCAGTTACGATTGGCGCACCGACGACTTACGGGAATTTACGCAACAAAAGAGCGTCACCCCGTGGAAAATGATTAGTAAGGGTCACATTAATTTGCAAAATCGGACTAACAACTATCGCGTTGATAAAGTTGTGCCTAACCAATTCTACGACGTAACTTTACAGTTACAGCCGACGTTCTACCACCTTCCTGCAGGTCACCAATTAGGATTGGTAATTTACGCAACTGATTTTGAAACCACCATCCGGGGCAACCAGGATTTGCAATATTCATTGCAGCTTAATCAAAGTCATTTAAAGGTTCGGCTTGCCAACGTAATATCCGACCGTTCGTAACGGTTCGGAGCTGATGACCATCGTTGACAAGTAGTTCATTTTCGGGTGTGACCCCCGTTACTTTTCCGGTAAGCCGACTTGCGACCTGATCAATGATCACCCATTGGTCCTGTAAAATCGATAAATCTAAATACTTTGGATTAATTGCGTCAGACGCCAGTGTCTGGCGCTTTTTTTGGATAGCTTGGTTGATCTTAATCAACAGGTCGGTTACTTGCGTTGCGTTTGCTTGTTCGACAATCGGCCCTCCCGTCCGCAACATCGTTTGGGGAAAGGTCGTGGTTAAGATGTTCAACCCCAGCCCCAGCACCAGCCCGATTAGTTGATTATCATCATTAGACACGGCTTCGCACAGAATGCCGCCCACCTTTTGATCATGTAAATATAAATCGTTCACCCATTTAATACCAAGCGGTTGTCCAAAAACGCGGTGCACCGCTTCGGCAACAATCACGCCCACGTTTGCCGTTACCCGTCCGGGATGTAAAACGGTGGCTGGGGCTAGAGGAAGGTAAATCGAACAGTAAATCCCCGAAGTCGGTGAATAAAACTGGCGCTGGTTAGTCCCTCGTCCAGCCGTTTGTTGATTGGCAACTACCATCCCCGCTATTCCAGGATTTTGTTGCACGCGCGTAAAAGCTACGTCATTAGTAGAGCCAACTTGGTCAAAATATTCAATTTTTTCATCCGGAAATTCATTTTGTAGTCGTGCGACATTAATTTGCATTAAAATTACTCCTTAATCAACTGCAGAAAATAATTAATTTTTTCTAATTTTTTAATTTAAGCACTAAGTCGGTTATACCAGTATTTCCGCGGAACTTTACGCCTAAACGCTTCTCATTTAATCTGGTCACTTTCTAATAAATCTGCTATTATAGGCTTAAATTTAAGAAACTAGGTGAAATATCTTGAAACAAGGTACAACAATTTTAACACTAGATAACGGATATCACTTATGGTCACATACGGATGGGACTAACGACTCCATCCACCTTTTGGCCCTTCATGGTGGTCCCGGTGGCAATCACGAATACTGGGAAAACTTCCACGATGAACTTTTAAAACAAGGTTTGGACGTCCAAGTTCACTACTACGACCAATTGGGTTCGTGGTATTCTGACCAACCCGACTACTCCGACCCTGAAATTGCTGAAAAGTACCTCAGCTACGACTACTTCCTTGACGAAGTGGAAGAAGTTCGTCAAAAACTCGGCATTGACCACTTCTACTTGATCGGTCAATCTTGGGGTGGCGCGTTGACCATGATGTACGCATTGAAGTATGGTGAACACTTAAAAGGTGCCATCATCTCTTCCATGGTTGATAATATCGATGAATACCTTGAACATCAAGACGCAATTCGAGACGAAGCCCTTGCTCCCGAAGATGCTCAGTTCATGCGTGACTGTGAAAAGTCCGGAGATTGGGATAACGAACGTTACCAAAAATTAGTCGACGTACTTAACGCTGGTTACGTAGATCGTAAACAACCAGTGGCAATTCGTCACTTGGTTCCAACTATGGCAACTCCCGTTTACAACGCTTTCCAAGGCGACAACGAATTCGTTGTTACTGGTAAGTTGAAGGAATGGGACGTTCGCGACCAAATCCATAACATCAAGGTCCCAACCTTGTTGACCTTCGGCGAACACGAAACCATGCCGTTGAAGTCGGCACAACGGATGGCTGAAGTAATCCCTAACGCTAAGTTAGTTACTACTCCAGATGGCGGTCACCACCACATGATCGACAACGCCCCCGTTTACTTCAAGCATCTTGCTGATTACCTTCGCGAAGTAGAAGCAGGCACTTTTAATAAATAATAGATTTCAAAATAGAGGTTAGGATTGCTCCTAGCCCCTATTTTTTTATCTCGGCCACCCTTTTCTTTACAAAACACCTGACAAATTTTCGGGCTTATGGCTGGTTATTGCTAAAGAAAAAAGCTATCATATAGTAAGTAAGGTTAAATAAAGGAGGAATTTCTCATGAATAAACTCACCGATACCTATACATTAAATAACGGGGTTAAGATTCCCGTAATCGGTTTTGGAACTTGGCAATCTAAAGATGGTGAAGAAGCATACCAAGCAGTTAAGGCTGCCCTAGATGCTGGCTACCGTCATATCGATACTGCCGCAGCTTACGGTAACGAAGAAAGCGTGGGAAAAGCCATTAAAGACAGTGGCGTAGCTCGCGAAGACCTCTTTGTCACCTCTAAGCTATGGAACGAAGACCACGGTTACGAAGCAACGAAAAAAGCCCTTGATTTAAGTTTGCAAAAACTTGGTTTAGACTACCTCGACCTCTACTTAATTCACTGGCCAAATCCCGTTAAATTCCGTGACGAATGGCAACAAAAGAACGCAGAATCTTGGCGGGCAATGGAAGAAGCCCTAGAAGCCGGCAAAGTGCGGGCAATTGGGGTTTCCAACTTCCGGCCTCATCACCTAGACGAATTGTTGAAGACTGCCAAGGTAACTCCCGCAGTTAACCAAATTTTCCTCAATCCTAGCGATACTGAAGACGAAGTGGTTGCTTATAACAAAGAACACGGTATCCTCTCCGAAGCTTACAGCCCACTAGGAACTGGTAAAATCTTTAGCATTCCAGAACTTAAGGAAATTGCTGAAAAGTACCACAAGTCGGTCGCTCAAGTAGTTATTCGTTGGTCATTACAACACGGCTTCTTGCCACTACCTAAGTCTGTTCATGCAGAACGGATTCAACAAAACACCGAAGTATTTGATTTCGAGCTATCTGCTGACGACATGAAAACCATTGATGGTTTCCATGGCCAAGCAGGTGCCCCAACCGATCCCGATACAGCAACATTCTAATTAATATTACTAATCGCTAAACAAAACGGAGCCCAACATCTTATTGATGTTAGGCTCCGTTTTTGATTGTAATTAAGTTTTAGCGATCCAAACGTAACTTTTCCACGTTGATCACTTTATCAATCCAGCTGTTATAAAAACTACTTTCGTGAGATACCACGATTAAGTTTCCTTTAAAGCGTTGCAAAGCCTCACTTAGGGCTTGCTTGGTTTCGTCATCAAGATGGTTGGTGGGTTCGTCCATGATCAAGAAGTTAGATTCAATCAATTCCATCAAGGCTAACTTGACTTTAGTTTGCTCGCCACCACTTAGTTGGTGCATAGGTTTTTGGGTATCCGCCGCGTTAATCCCACACTTGGCTAACTTAGTCCGAATCGTTTTTGGTAACATGGTTGGATATTTTTCTTGAATTGTTTGTAATGGTGTTAGGTCGGGGTTATCCCAAACTAATTCTTGGCTAAAATAGTTTACCTTAGCTGATGGTGAGAAATGAGCTTCCCCACCTAAAGCCGGAATCAAGCCTAAGATACTCTTAATTAACGTCGACTTTCCGGCTCCGTTAAACCCAGAAAAGGCCACCTTTTCGCCCGCCACCATGGAGAACGTCACTGGTTCCAAAAGCTGCTTTTTACCATAACCAACGGCCAACTTATTAACCGCCACGGCGTTTTGTGAGCCCGTATCTAGGTAAGGAAAATCGAAATGCCCCTTCAAGTTTTCACTAGGCGGATCGATCTTGTCCATCCGATTAAGCATCTTTTCCCGGGATTTCGCCATTGTTGAACGTTGGCCAGCCTTATTCTTGCGGATAAAGTTTTCCGCCTTTTCAATGACTACTTGTTGCTTTTCGTAAGCCTTTAATTGTGCTTCTTGCCGCGCTTCCTTTTGCCGCATTGCGGATTGGAAATCGCCCCGGTACTTAGTAATTTTGTTAAATGAAACGTCGCAAATACAATTGGTTACCTTTTGCAAAAACTCATAGTCGTGAGAAACTACCATGAAAGCTCCCTCGAAGCCGTTAAGGTAGTCTGCCAACCAATTAATGTGCGCGGTATCCAAATAGTTGGTTGGTTCGTCTAGGATCAATACGTCAGGATCTTGTAGTAGGAGCTTTGCCAAAATGATTTTGGAACGCTGGCCCCCACTCATATCGCTGACAATGTGATCTTTACCGATATCATCAAGTCCTAAACCGGTCATTACCCGGTTAATTTCGGTATCGATTTCGTAAAAATTGTTAGCGTCCAGATTTTCTTGGATCCGCCCCGCCTTTTCCAACAACTTATCATCCAAATTTTCGGCGTATTCGGCATAGTATTTTTCCATTAAATCACGTTGCTTAAACAAATCTGCGTACGCAGTGGTTAAAAATTCGTACAACGTGTCATTTTGCGGAATATCCGCATACTGGTCTAAATAACCATAAGTGACCTTGTTTTGCCAAACAATCCGGCCCTTATCTGGTAAGGTTTCGCCAGTCAAAATCTTAATTAGCGTACTTTTACCAGCACCATTTTGCCCGACAATTCCCATGTGATCTTCTTTATTCAGTTCGAAACTTGCATCTTCATACAGTTCTTTGTCCGCAAAACCGTGGCTCAGATGTTCAACTGATAGCAAACTCATTTTTTTCACCCTGTCTTTTTAAAATAACTAGTAACCACCGTAGCATGAATTACCACAAAACGTCAATTGAATTTACCTATGCTATACTTGTACAGGTTACAAGGAGGATTTATAGATTATGAATATTCGAGAAATTGATCATATTACCCTAACCGTGGCAGACGTTGCTCGTAGTGAACGTTTTTACCACGAGGTTTTTGATATGCCGATCCTAACCGACGCTCCGTATCCAGGTGTGCGTGCGGGGAAGCAGCGAATCTATTTTACAACTAAGGAGACCCAGCCGGCAATTGCTCCAGCGCAACCAACCTCCGGAAGCATTGCGTTGTCACTGGTTGCCAAAAATCCGATGGACGAAATTGTCAACCACTTAAAGAGCTACTTTGTGGAAATCGTCGATGAACCAAAGCAACGCCAAGGAACTCACGGAAAGGTCCAGTCGCTGTTGATAAAGGACCCGGACGGAAATGTGGTGGAAGTGGCGAATTATTAAAAAGTGTGGAAGCCCTCGGGCAGAGTTTGAGGAATAACTGGATTGGGTCCTTAGCCGCGGGTCCCGCGGTTAAGAACCCAATCTGGTTATCCGCAGAACTCTGAGGGCTGGAGCACGCCTCGACTATCTAGCACCCCAACAGATCCACACCCATATTACAAAAATAGAGGCTGGGAACGCCAAATTCCCAGCCTCTTTTATTAATAATTAATCATTTTCATTAAAGGTACTTAGCGTCCCCCACTGGATCCTGTGAAGTTAAAATCTTAGGACCATCTGGCGTAACCACTAAAGTATGTTCGTATTGGCAAGATAAACTGCCGTCCATGGTGGTAACTGTCCAACCGTCTGGAGCAGAAGTATCACATTGCCAACTTCCGGTATTTACCATTGGTTCAATAGTGATGGTCATTCCGTTCCGGAGCCGCGGACCGTGACCAGCTTTGCCATAGCCAGGAACATCGGGATCTTCGTGCATTGTTGGTTGAATACCGTGACCAACAAATTCCCGGACGTCGCCATAACCCATTTCGTCTTCTACGTAAGTTTGGATTGCGTGACCGATGTCGCCGATCCGGTTTCCTTCAACGGCTTGATCAATTCCCAGGTACAGAGCTTTCTTAGTAACTTCCATTAATTTCTTAACTTCGTCACTAACTTCACCAACCGCAAATGCCCAGCAAGAATCTACCACGTAACCATCCACGCTGACTACGGTATCAACCTTAACTAAGTCGCCTTCCTTTAAAATCAAATCTTTCCGCGGAAAACCGTGACATACTTCGTTGTTAACACTCACGCAAGTTGCGTATTCGTAACCTTCAAAGCCCTTTTCTTCAGGAACTGCGCCGTGTTCATCTAAATAACGAAGCGCGAATTTCTCGATGTCCCAGCTAGAAATTCCTGGCTTAATAACATCGCGAAGTCCAATATGCATTCCTGCTAGAACTGCGCCTGCTTTCCGCATCCCTTCAATTTCACGTTCTGATTTCAATGTAATCATTTTATCCACCCGTTTCTTAATTAACCTAACTACTATAGTATCACAACTTTGGTGACCAAATTAACCCAATTGCCTTGCTTCCCGTATAGGTTCCCACGTACGGACCAATTGGACAAGATTCTATGTGTAAGCCCGGGTATTGGACCTTCAGTTCACTTTGCCATTGCATGCCGCGAGTGCCCGTACTTGCTTGACCGTCCAACGATCTAGCGGCCGTGAGTTGACGTTAAACCATGTTGTTTGACTGATACCACTCTCTTTTGCTAGTCGATAGCGTGTGAGGCCGTGCGCCTCAAGATACTTATCTAAAATTCCCACCATGTTTTTCCTCCTAGGCATATTGTCTTTTGCTTTTCTCTACACTTATATAGCACCATATCTGGAAGTAATTGTAACCATTTTAAATTATTTTTTGAGCACAAAAAAATCCCCCACGCCGAAGCACAGGGGGATTAATTATACTACTTAAACAATCCTAATCGACATTTAATTAAAATAGCAGGCTAACAACCCACATGGCTAACCATGCAATCAAACTAACTGCACCAACGAAGCCCCAGTTTAAAAATATACTGAATACAAATAACCAGAACGCAAACTTGCGTAATCCTTTGAAATCATCATAGCTAAAGGATGATTGGCCACTAGCTTTACGGGCGTTTGACCTATCTACATGTTGCTCATGGTGATACCAACGACTTAAACCAGCTAATTTAACTAAATTTCTGAACATTTTTAATTATCTCCCTTGTTTATTAGACTCTTGGCCGCAATGTAATATTATATATGATAATTGTCAACGGTTAAACACAAAAAAATCCCCCACGCCGAAGCGCAGGGGATTAATTATACTATTTTTGGTTTTCTTGTGAGGCGGATTCAGTGTCAGAAGCTGCAGAACTATTCACTGTAGTGGCCGCGGAAGTTGGTGCTGGAATTTCGTCAGCAACTTTATTAGCTGTTGCTTCAACTTGGCTTTCCTCGTCACTTTTAACTGTTGGTGATGTCACTGTTTGAACGTCAGTAATCACGCCCAACATACCAAGGATTGTTAACACTGTGTTAATAACGGCAACAATGGCTGACCAGTCGCCAGTAAACTTAACACCAAACATGGCAAAGATTTGTTGAATTAACACAATTAATAACGAAATAATTCCGGCGATTAATTTGCCATTCAAACTTCCGTCGGCATTCTTAAAACTAATTTTTTTAATCATATTTTTTCCCTCCTAAAGGAACTTTTCCGCGATATAAACAACTAACGTAACGAGTACACCGGAAATTAGGACACCGATAACCCAATTCTGAATCTGAGTAACCCGTCCTATCTCATGTTCGATTTCAATTGATTTGGCTAGGGCCTTATCAGCCTTGCTATCAATATCATCAACTCGATTCATCTTTTCTTCAATATTCTCAACTTTCGCTTTGGTGCTGGCCACATCCTTTTGAATATCCATTAATAGCTTAGTTGTATCATCATATTGTGACATTATCTCACCACCAATCGCTGCCCAGGATAGATAGTGGTATAAATTGTCTTTCCATTTTGACTAGCTAATGTAGTCATGCTTAGGCCGTTGCGTTGTGCGATTGTCCACCAACTGTCGCCATACCTAACTGTGTAATATGTGTGAGTTGCACCACTCTTTACATATTCCAGCGTATTACTTGCCGGGCCGGTTGCTAAATAGCCATAACCATTAAATCGTGGCTGACGTACCCAGCGATACCCGCCCTGAATAATGGCTTGATCAGTCTTTACCGTAGTTCCAGCTGGCAAAATAGCAATTACGTTTGATGACGTTGACGTGCTTGTGTGCAGCTTAACCGCCGTCTTAAGTGTGTAAGTTTTAGCTTCCTTGATCCACTTGGCTGAGGCAGCTGGCTTGGAAATGTTTTTGTTGGCTTTTTGGTTGTTGGCCTTAACTGCGCCTTTATTAGTCGGCTTGACTGTTGATTTTTGACCAGCAGTGTAGTAGTTGCTATTTAATTGGCTAACGTCAAATCCACCATAGCTAATACGGAACTTAGCCGTTGACGACCACTGCCATGCGTGGTTATTTGAATACCAGTTCTTACCGCTAACCACATACGGATAAGCAGCAATCCAGCCAGTTTTGTCCTTGATGGTCATTTTAGTGTTAGCCCATGATCCTGACGTATAAATGTCGGCCCGATAACCAAACTTCTGAATTTCTTGCATGAACGCGTTGTTATTGCGGTCATTGGTTGCTTTGGATTGGTAATTTTGTTCCTCAGCTTCGACGTCAGTCGCTAGTACCGCGCCAACCGGTAGTCCCGCCGCTTTAGCCGTTCTACCGGCGAAGTCAGCTTCGGCAATTGCTTGTGCCTTAGTGGCATAGCGCGCAAAATGGTAGCCATTGATATACATTCCGGCCGCTTGGACATTTGCAATGTTGCTGGCAGCATACGGATCTTTGTACGTACCGCCTTCACTAATCTTGACTGTAACAGCCTTGACACCGAACTCATTACGCATGGAAACATACTCTGCCGTTGACATGTATCCGTTGTTGTTCGACACGTCGACCATATCCATGCGAGCAGCCTTAGTGGTAGTATTGCCCAATAAAAAGGCCATAAAAATAGCACTCACCATTAAGATGAGTGCTTTCAACTTGCGCTTATTCAATTATTTACCTCCTGTTTAAGACTATTATTAATTTGGAATTGTAACGTTGACTCACTCGGGTAAATTGACGTCCCAATACTATCAACCACCCATACTTCCAACTGATAATTGCCTGCTGTTAAGCCGGTCATTAAATCCGCTGTTAAAGCTAGCACAATCTGACCAGTCGTGGGTTCGGTTAAACTAGCTGGGTCAACTGTGGCCGATTTAAGATAGCCACTAGCATTGCCCAATTTAACGGTAATTGAAGTGGCATTAGTTAAATCAGTGGCCACATTATCATTGCCACAAATTAACGTAAAGATAGTGGTAGTATCACCAATTTTAACCGTCTGTGGCGAAGTATCAGTAAAACTAAGCGTTTTCGCCATCTTTAGATGCCTCCTTTTCAGCCAACTTTGCATTAAGCTGGTCAATTTGAACTTGAGCCATCGCTAATTCCTGGTCTTTAAGGGCAATCGCTTGGGCATAGTTACTCGTTAGTTTGTTAATTAAAGCCTGTGCATCAATATTCATATATTAAGCCTCCTGTGTGGTCGTTGTTGTAGTCGTGGTAGCTGGCTTTAAAGCAGTCAGACTGTCAATCAGGGTGTTCAACACCTTCAATTTGACTCGATCTGCTCCCCCAGCACCGCCAGCGATAGCAGCGTTAAAGTCATCCATGGTAATACTTACTTGTGCGTTAATACCCAGCGTATTGATTTGAAAACTAATTGTCATAATATCATTTGTGTAATCTGGCTTGTAATTTGTAATCAAAATTTTATCCATTTAATTTTGCCTCCAATTTGTTTAATCTAGCCTCTAATTCCATATTGTGCCCGTTTAATTTATCAATTTCTTTCTGTTGTTCCTGTACAGTCGCTAAAGTAGCGTTCAGTAGTACACTGTCATCCACCCCACATAGCTTGCCGTCTTCATCACGGCTAATAAACACGTCTGGTAATTGCCACTGCTTAGTGTCATTCACATCATCGACAATGGAAGACAACCTAATATGGCTGGTATTATCGTCAGATTTATACTGATATGTTGCTAGGTCGATTGAGTTAACTAGCTGTGCCCAGTAAGCTGTGTCAGCCTTTTTTACGTCCTTCTTGACGCTTAATAGGGACGATTTAACTAAGCTATCATAGTGAACGGTACTAGCGTATATATCAACAGGGTTGCCGTTAGCACGGTTGAAATGAATTGGACCATTGTCAGAACTGGTAATCGTGTGATAGGTATTTATGTTGAAGTTACCAATATCTAAAGAACGATTGAATTGGATGTTATTAACACCCGATCCGTCAATACCAAAACTGGCTGTCTTCATAGTCGGGCCATTGCCGACATACCAGATATTCTGCGTGCCATTAGGGTTAATATTGCCGTATGGTGTAATAATAATACCCTTCGGTGTAACATCAGCAGAAGTACCGTTAAAGGTGATTTGTTGACTGTCACCATGAAGCGTAAGACCATTAAGCGGACTTATTGATACATATCCCTCTTGATTGCTACCATGAACCGGTTGTGTGAATGACGTATCTTTTCCATTTGTGTATCCCGCGGCTAAAAAAATCTCATTAGCTTGTATCGTGGCGTCATACGCCCCATATTTATTATCTGTGCTGATGGCAGCACGATATTTTGATATTAATGCCCCAGATGATAAATCTGTTTGCATAGATTCAATAGGAGTAAACCTTGTTGTATAAATATGACCATCATTAGATATTGTTGTTGGATAAAATTTAGACGTATTATTGACGTCATTAATAACATCACCACCATGGAACGTTGTACCATTAATGGTTGAACCATTAATGACTGAACCATCTATTTCACCAGCACTGACAACATTACCTGTGTCTGGCTGGTAACCAGTAGCTTGAGCAGTTTGGGTTAGCATTGGCGAGCTAAAACAAGCATTACCATGTCCGTTGTGTGCCCAATATTGCAACCCAACATATACGGAGTTACTTGGTGGTATTACGTTGTTGATAGTTATATAACGCCAATCCTGCTCCGAACCGATACCGTTCCAAGTATTCCAACCGTATCCCTCAATTCTATTACCATTTGAGTCGAAAAATGCTAACGTGAACTGGTATTGCAAGCCGGTGTCACTGCCGTGTTCTTTGAACCACACAGAAGCACTAAACGGTTGACCAGTAGCTCCGTTTAACGGGTGTAATTTAGTTTGTGCAAATCGGTTCCAAAATCCAGCTCCAGTATTAGCATTGAAGCCAATAGATGGTACACCATCGTGCATAACGTTTGACCAACAAATCCCGTTATTGCTGATACTCCAGCCGGGGATATATGAGCCGTTGGCACCTAATAATGCTGCATTATAGACTAGATTGGTGACACCTCTGATTGTTAAATTGCTTGCTACAACATTACCATTGGAATCAGTTGTAAATGAGCCATTAGGCGTGCTAAATGAGTTGGCAACAATATCGACACCTTTAAGCGATCCGGTTGTAACGTTTCCTAAATTGGCACTTAATGCTGATAGTTTGCCAATATTTAACCGGTCAGCGCTGAGTGTTCCAGTGGTAATGTTTGATGCATTGATATTTTTACCAGTAATTGTATTAAAGTCAATCGTACCAGCCGTTAAATGGTTAGCGCTAATATTGCCTATTTTAGCGTCAGTGATAGCTGCATTGGCTATTTCAGCCGTTCCAATGACAGCGTCATCAATCACCGTTTTAGTAGTAATATGCACAACTGATCCATCTTTAACGCCAGTACTTAAAGCTTTGTAATCAGCACTAGCTTGGTTAGCCGCACTAGCCGCCTGTGATGCAACCTGACTAGCACTATTGCCCGTTGTAGCTGCCTGTGCAGCCACGATAGCGGCACTAGAAGCCGCTTGACTAGCTGCCGATACACTAGACTTCATGTTGCTAATATCCGTGTTATAGGCGTCCTTTAAGGCGTTCTGTACGTTGCTCAGAGCCGTGTTATAAGCGTCTATAAGGCTCTTATAAGTGTCCCGATTGACATCACTGGCCTTAGTAGTATCCGTTAAGATGGCCGTCATAAACGTGTTCAGGTTGTTATAGGCCGTTGTTAAAGCAGTCGTACTGATACTGGCATCTTTAGCCCGCTTTAAAATCACATTGTACTGACTTGTTAATCCGGCATATTGTGCTGTTTGGGTCTGCTTTTCAATGACACTCATTAAATTGGGGTCATTTAAATTGGTGACCCCACTAGCGGCAGTATCAGCTGTACTTTGAGCCTTGATAATTTTAAGGCCATCATCGGTTAAGATGACTTGTGTTGCATTAGATTCTGCCATTTATACACCTCCTTTCTTAATCATTGCTAATCACAGTCGTTGGCAAACGTTCTTTGATTGGTATTACAAAGACACGTTCTAAAGCATTGCCTTGGTATCTACAATTGAAGGTAACCAATAATTCCGGCTGATTAGTCTGACTATTATAGATAATGTTACAGGTTTCAGGCTCGATAACATCATCGGTTAATCCTAAATCCATATCCAGTAAATAGTTAGAGGCAAATTCTTGCCCACCATGAACAACATTAACTGCGTACACCATACGAGGGTCTTTCATGTTGTAATCACCCGAGTGAAAGTACACATATGGAAAGTCAATGCCTTGTGATTGGTAGGTTTGCCGGTCCATGTTAAACCCATAGTTGGCAATGTCGATACTATATAGCACGTTGTAATTGCCTTGTTTAACCTCATCGAGCCGCAGTATATCCTGTTTACCATTAAAGTAGCCACACAGTAAGTAACCATGTTTGAAATCAACACTAACTCGTATATAACGATCGACAGTGCAGAAACGCGTAATACGATCATCATCATTGCCTAGGGTCACATTAGCAAGATAGGGTATGCGACTAATTGCATATTCGTTAACGTTTAAATCAGGCTTGGTTGCGGACCAAATATAAATAGCACCATCTACTTCTTCAATCGAAAAGCTAGAACCATGCCCGCCATGCGAAATAATCATCTTACTAATCGGCTTAAAATCTGTGCCATGTAAGACAAACATTACATCGCCGGTTGTACTTTGATTAATCGCCCGGCTAGTTATATACTGACCGTTGCTCAAAGGACACATATATTGTGCCGCGTCAGTTATTCCTAGTGTACTGTCGTCGGGATTGAAGCTACCCAAATTACGAATAGCACTAGTTTGTAACTTGATCTCCGGTTCATTTTGGATGTAACGGGTCTCAATAGTTCCGTGCAGTGTGCCCACGGAACTGTATGCTGCTTGCACTAAATAGCCAGTTTGATTGAAACTAGTATCAAGGGTGCCGTCAGTATTATAACGGTGCCAAATAAACCCCTTGTTATCAATATAGGCTGAAATATTAGTATTGCCTTCCCAAGCCTGTAAGATCAACCGCTTAGTCTGGGTGGTATCAGTGAAGTTGTTGCCGTCGGGAGTTAAAGCCACTGGTTTAACCGAGCTAGCGTCTTCCTTTGCTTTTTCAAGGGCGCTATTAATAGCACTTTGATAACCTTGCATCCAGGCCGGTGTTGCAACAGGTACCGTGACATATTCACCAAAGCCAACGGTGTTACCATATGGATTGGCAAAACTAATTGTCCGTTGGATGACTCGGCCACTGGCATCTAATACCGGCTTGATTAACTCATCTTTAAACCTAATCGTGGCACCTAATGGTGGATTAAAGTTGGGTGTTACATTAACCTCATAATACGTCCGCGGGTGATTATACAATTGCAGCATTTCTTCGGCCCAGACTTTAAGACCAGCTGGGTTTTCAATTGAGTTAGCTGTAATAACCCCCTCATAGTACAAACCAGATTGCCAGTCAGGGTTATATTTCTGATTAGCTTCATCATCAACAATGTAAGGCTTGCCATCATTAACTAGCGCAATTGTGTTGCCGTTAGCACCATAAGGGATAAGTTTAGTGATTGGGTTTGACACCGTTGTTCGCTTTAAGCTAGTCATATTCTTGCCAAATACCGCCTCGTTGTAGACCACATTAGCATTAAGTTGGTCAGTAATGACACACACCTTTTTCGTGACGTTCCCTTGTGAGTCAATCTCAACATAAGGGTCAATCTCAACGTTATACGTTTGAATGAGCGTCTGAATCAGTGTACTAGCTTTCGTTTTACCATCAATGGTAATCGATGGAGTCATCACATTAGTAGTCTGATAGTCCAGCGTCCAACCAGTGGCATTGAAACACTGGTTAAAAGCCGTCTGAATTGAACTAACACTAGCCGTAATTGCCATTGGGTAATGATGAGCTAGTGTGTATAAGCATAGATTAGTAAAGTTAGCCGTTGTAACGTGCTTAGTAGCGGCGGTATTGCTTTCTTCCACGCTGTATATGCGCATGACATACCAATGACCAGATAGCTCGTCATAATAGGCTAAGTTATTACCAGCCACCACTTTATCTGAATCCGGCTGGCCTTGAAGCACGTCTAATGAACCTTGATGGTCGAACTTCTTAGACTGGGCATTTAGGTTGATGGTGCCGTTAAAGTTATCTTGGGTTCCGACATTGGAATCATCGTCATAACTTGTACTGGTCGTATCGGCATCAGCTAATTGAATCTTGACACTGTCATTAGAGAACTTAGTAGCCCCATCAACCGTCAGGGTACCAATCCGCTTTAAATTCGAATCTAGGATTAAATACTGGTTATTTAAAGCCATTTGTTAACCTCCTTATTTTAGTTATGTAAAAAGGCCACCCTCAATTGGGAAGCCTTTAGTATTGTTATAGTATTCTTGGTAGATATTTCAGGGTTATTTGAGCGTCATCTAGGTCACCAATCATCGACAAACCATTAACGCCCGGTTTTAACTTAGGAAAGTCGGTTGACCAGACTGGTGATACCAGCTTGCCATTTACAGTAACCGTATCTGACTCACAATCCATCACAATTTCTTCACCGGCACCAGCAATATAAGTTGGCTTTGTTGTGTCAACTTTATTGACTTTCCATATTTGAAGGTCAGTCATTGACATAAAGGGGTTCCGATAGGCAACTTTATACTTATCTTCTGTAATTGGGTGCTTTAGGAAGACAGAACCAATCCCACCCAAGGCTGTCTGATACTTATTTTGAGTGTCAACATAGGTTCCGTGTACTAACATGTGAATATGAGGATCCAGGAATGGTCGGCCTGTTGCAGTCGAATACTGGGTGATACTCCAAGTAAATACTTGTCCTCGTTTGGTGATATCCAACACTAGCCAAGCACCTGTCAGCGCGGAGTCCTCCTCTTTATTGACCACGGTTGTATAGGTATCAACGGTTTCTTTAATGGTTCTCTTAGTTACTTTTCCACTTCTGGAACGCCCATATTTAGTGACAGTTCTGGTTGTCGTGCCAGTTTTGATTTTAATTTTCTGGTCAGGCTTGTTTGTAAAAGAACCTGCTGGCCCTGAACCATAGTATAAGTCAGTATAACGATCACCATATTCTAATGTTGAGCCAGGCTCACATATTTGAAGCCTAGCCATGGGTTTAGCGCCAAAGGCCATGTCACGCATGCCAAAGCGTCCAATAGTATTACCGTTAGGGTCTAGTAGCAAGACTTCAACACGTCCCATCGCGCGACCGTTATGAGTACCACTGTACTTAAATTGATGAATACCCGTTCGTACTCGCCAGTCATTCAGTGATTGTGTCATGCCAGTATACCGATAGGCCGGCCCATACCAGCGGTCTTCCCCGGTTGTGGGGATTGGTCCAAAGTCATATCCGGCGCTAGTTACAGCTGGTCGCATTACATTGGTCGAAGTCTTAATTGCACTGTGGCCTTGATACGTGTATGTTTCACCAGTCTTCATGTTGCTAATTGCGTTGGCATCATTCGTCCACATTGCCATAGTTCCTAGCGGGTCATCAACAACTTTAGTATAAGGTTGAACTGCAGTGGCTTGGTCTCCAGGTGACTCAGGCCCTAAACCAAACTGACCACCATTTAAACTAAAGCCAATATACTTTAAGTCTCGTTTAGGTATGACCTGGATAACCGGCTCTGTTCGTGCAGTACCATCAACGGTAATCGTGTTTAAACCATTATTTAAAGACTTCTCAACTTGTGGCAGAGTTGCTCGGGGATCAGACTGCACAAAGGTAATCGTAAGCGTCATGTCATACATACCCGGGTTAATCGGGGCTGGATCACTAATTGCGGTAATATGTCCCCAATACGTCACCTTAGGTTCAAAGCCAAATACTAATGGGTATTCTTTACCATTATCATTAGGATCATCACTTAGTAGCAAACCACTTAAATTGTGCATCACCTGATTAAATCTGTCTTGGTTATCAGCACAGTAGATTGATACCGGAATATTAATCGTCCGACTAGTAAAGTCCGTGCCATTGAACTGGTTACCATACATAGCCGGTATATCAGTCACCTGTTCAGCCATGGCCGGTGCACTAGGCAATACCACGTTACCCATCTCAACTTGTAAATCGTCCCGGCTATTTAAACCGGCATATTCAAAATCATCTCGTTGTAAGGTCACGATTTAACCTCCTTTTTAAATTTAGCTATGTAAAAAGGGCGTCCAATTAAGGACGACCCTTTGGTTGATTAGGATATTAGTACCCCATCATTTGTGAGTATTGTGAAGCTGTCTTACTATCCGATTTAACGGCGTTAACCACGTCAGATTTAGCAATAACGGCTTGTACATTACCCATGTTGCCTAGAATGGCGGACATTAAGCTGATTAGTTTATCAAGTTTCTTATTACTTTCACTGTCTGTTGGCATAACCTGGCTACCATTGTTGCCATTTACCATTTGACTAGCTTGTGAAATTAACTGGTTAGCCCGTGATTTATTAGTCAATGGCAGCACCATTTCAGGTTTGTTATGTTCGGCAATTTCGTATAATCCGTGGCGACCGATAATTCCACCGTTTTCGTAACCATGTCCGTTTCCAAGGAAACTCAATCCGCTACCATACCGATGCTTTGCATAGTTTAAGCCAGCTAACATATTGTCATATCCATTCCAGATATTGTTATGCCCAGGTAAATGATAGGCACTAAATGTCCCCGGTTTAACTTGCATTAATCCTTCTGCATGTCCGTCAGCTAAACCGTCAGTACCACCCATAGCTTTAGGGTTACCACCTGATTCAGTATTGATTTGGCGTAACACTCGGCCAATCATGCTTGAACTAGTTGAAAGTCCAAGTTTATCCAAGGCGCTTTTAACATCAGGTTTCCAACGTTCAACACCTGAACCACCCGGATCACCAACATCATCACCAAACATGCTGGCAAGTTTACTAATAAACTTCCAGAATCCACCGCCAACTTGTGATTTGATAATTTTTTCTAGTCCGCTATTAGCTTTAGCGCCTTTATCGTCCCCACTTGAAATACCTCGAACACGTCCATAAATTGGAGTGCCAGGGAATGACGATACAGAACTCATACCAATGTTAGGATGTGAGCTCGGGCTCATCGCTGACCAATATTTACCATTACCAGCATAAACACCGATATGTTCATTATTACCAATCAGATCACCGGGCTTAGCATTTGCAGCAGAAACATGTTCCGTTTTTGCAATTTGAGCACCAGAAAAATGTGGAAAATCAATACCAAAAGAATGTTTCAAGGCGTACATTACTAATCCAGAACAATCAAACTCATCTGGCCCAGCAGCACCCCAAACGTATCTCTTACCTTTACCATACTTTTCAACTGCGCCTAATAATCCACTAGCATCACCAGCTCCATCTAAATCAACCATTGACCAAAGCGTTGACCACCACGTCTTAGCTTGTTTCTCAACGCCATTAAATAGGCCGTGTCCAATGTTACTCATGACACCCGAGATGCCCTTAGAAGACCAGCTAAACAGGTTTTCGAGTGACTTAATCGGGTGAGCAATAATATTTTCAGCGGTCTTAAAGAACTTCTCCAAGCTGCCAACTTTCTTACCAACCCAGCTAGTCACACCTGATATACCACTAGTGACACTGTTTAGAATATCACCAAAGAAGCCAGTCCCTTTTGCATACTTGGTAACTCCTTGCATACTCATTAACATGGCTGTTTCACTAGCACTCAATACCTCAGTGCCAGCTGGTAACATCATCTTAGTGTTACGCCCTTGAACAATGCCTGAATCGCCATTAGGTAGTACGACCATTTCTTTGTTACCAGTTTGGGGACTGTCGTTACCATCATTAAGCATTGCTAGTGTTGGCTTAGTAATCGGATTCCGTGACCCACTAAACATACCAGTACCTTCGGCAAAGTGAACATGGCCTAAATCGGCGATAGTCTTCCTTCTACCACCAAACGCGTGGATAACACTATCAACCGCATTGATACCACCATTGATAAGGTCGATAACATCGTTCATACCATTTCTAGCGAATCTCCTCAGATTACTCCAAAGGCCTTTGAAGATATTCTCAACGCCGCTGCCTAAGCCAGACCAGCCATGCTTAAATGAATTTCCGAACGCTGATAGCCAGCCGCCCATTGCACGTCCAAAATCTTTAGTGTGGTTCAAGTCTTTGTCCCAGTAACTATGCAGGTTAGAACGCATATAATTCCAGTGGCTGTTCCAGCTATGTGCAAAACTATTTTTCCAGCCAACCCATTTAGTCCCCATGGCAGAAAAGAAATCTCTAGTATGCTTGTATGAGCCGTTCCATTCACTGTGCAATTTGGAACGCATATCGTTCCAGTGGTTGCCCCAGCTCTTTCTAAAACTGTTTCTAAAGCCATTCCAATTCTTGCCCATGCTACTAAAGAAATCTCTAGTGTGCTTATAGGAACTTTCCCATGAGCTATGCAATTTACTAGTCATATCATTCCAATGACTGTTCCAACTCTTTCTAAAGCCATTCTTAAATCCATTCCACTTACTACCAACGGTGCTAAAGAAGTTTCTAGTGTTCTTGACGGAACCGTTCCAGCTATTCCTGAGCGATTTACCCATAGCTGACCAATGGCTGTTCCAACTCTTTCCAAAACTCTTTTTAAAACTATCGAAGCTGTCTGAAACGGTCTTAAACCACTTGCCGAACTTAGTCTTACTAAACGCCTTAGAAGCGTCATTGACTTGTTCGTCCATCGCCTTCTTAAAGCCCATTTTTTGAATGTCTTTGCTAAAGCCTTTAGCCCATCTTTGGATATTCTTACCAGTTTTAGTGTCCTTTAAGAACCAAACAGATAACCCAGCGAACGGGCTAACTAATCCAGCTAATATTTCAGTTTTATGCTTAGAAACAAACTTGCCGGCACCTTTGGCCCATTTACTAATGGTAGACCCAACACCTGCAAGTTTCTTACCAATTGATTTTTCCCAGCCATACTTGCCAGTAAACAATTTCTTCATGGCAGTTCCCATACCATTTACTGCATCACGGAACGGCTTAATGTGCTTGTATGCTTCATAAACGCCAGCTCCAAGTGCTGCGACAGCCGTAACACCTAATGCAATCCATCCAAAAGGATTCAAAGCATCTGCAATAGTTTCTACAGCAAGAAATGCTTTTTGAGCAAGGCTTGCTCCCTTAGTTGCCGCAGTAAAATCTTTAACACCTTCTACAATTTTTGACCATTTTCCAAAACTGATTAAATTCATTACAGCGCTGGCGCCATTTAGTAGTTTAAGATTAACGACTGCAGTTTTAATGCCACTAGCAATCCCATAAATATTGCTACCAATAGTCTTTAGTTTAGATGCCGCTAAATAAACCATGATAGCTTTACCTAAGGCTTCAATGGCACCTTTGTGCTTGGCAACATTAGCTGTAGCCGAGGCCAATGTGCCCATACCCTGCGAGGCATCTTTGGAATGTCCACCAATCAGCTTTAAAGCACCAGCTACAGCTGACCATGCACCCTTAGCTAAACTACCAACAATACTGGCGATCGCACCACCAGTCTTCTCAATTGGCTTTTCGTTTTTAGCTAAGAAGCTGATAACATTACCGACATACTGGCCAGTTTTCTTACCAAGCGTTCCAACTAAGTCACTTAAAGACTTCTTAACATTATCTAAAGCGCCCTTTTTTTCAGAAATTCCATCAATAGCCTTTTCGACACCAGCAACTAAGGGCTTGGCAAACGCTACTTTCAAATTGGTGTAGGTACCTTGAATGGCTGCCATCTTACCCTTGGTGGTATCACCAAACTCTTCCCATGCTTTGCCACTTGTTTTAGCAGCCTTGACCATATAGCCTTGCAATTGTGAGCCGGTAATCTTCCCAGCTGCCAACTGCTTGTTAAAAGCATCTGTTGACATACCACTAGCTTTGATAATGGCCTTTTGAAGCTCAGGCACTTGGCTAAAGGTACGCTTGAATAAACTGGCGGTCACTTTAGAACTACCAGCTAGTCTAGCAACCCCTTGAGTAAGACTAGCTATCTGGTCGCCTGATTTACCAGCGGCTGAACCATAGCTAGTTAATGCCTCGGTCATGGAACGGGCTTTAGTGGCACTGTTAGTCATAGCATAGAATTTCTTCTGCATGGCATCAATAGCTCCGCCGGACATGTTAGCCTTAGAACGAATGTCACCAATCTGCTTTGTCATCTTGGTTGCTTCACTGTCAGACAGACCTAAATTAGTCCACTGCTTCTTAATCGTAGCTCCAGCTTCGGCTAGTTCATAACCTTGTTTGGTAACTCCTTTAATGTAGCCTATTGCACTAGAAGCGGCGTTACTAATTGTGTTACCAATAGCAGCTCCAATAGCAAAATGTTTGGTCTCATCATTAGTTTTCTTTTCTTCTTCTCGAACTAAACCTAATTTAGACTTGGCAGAATCGAGCATTCGGGTAAAGGCCGTTGGTTTAGCCTTATTCATGGCTGAATCTAACTCATTAGTCTCACTTTTGAGCTTAGCCATACTAGTAGCAGTCTCGTTAACCCGCACTTGCTGACGATTATAGGCATCACTAGTAGCACCACTAGCATTCTTAATCCGTTCTAGTTCGCTAGTTTGGGCCCTATACTGAGCCTCCATGTTAGAATAGGCCTGTTTTAAGCCACTTAAACGAGCCTTGTTAGCTTCGGCTGACCTACCTTCGGCTTCTAGGCGCTTTACATAGGACTCACTTACAGCTGTAATCTGTTTATAACCCTTTTGCAGGTCGGCTAAACCTGAATTGTAATACTGTAATTTAGACTTAGCACGGTCTAGTTGACCACCCATACTGTCATATGACCGACTAGCCTTGTTAATCTGGTCAGCTAGTTTTAAATAAGCTTCTTCACCGCTTTTAGTATCTCTGTTTAGGCCTGCTTGACGGGACTTTAACTCATCTATCTTAGCCTTTTGCAGCTCCATTGATTTGACTAAGCCATCTACCCTAGCTGCTGCGGCCTTTTGATACTCACCTGCTGACTTTAATGCCGTCTCTTGGGCTTTCCAACCACTAGTGTTAGCTTTGACCTCAGCGGTTAACTGCTTGAGCGATTTAACCGCTTCTGCTGAATCTAGGCCAACCCTACTGGTCATCTCACGGCCAACTACTTTTTTTGCCATTTTTTAACCTCCTTTTTTGGCACAAGCGCTATAAGCCATATGTTTGATTAATGGCCTCTAGTGGGTCAACCAGTTCAGCACGATCTTCCTTCTTACGAGCGTTCAAAGCCTCCATCATACTGAAAAAAGAGCTATCATCGAATTCTTTCGGTGATAACCCCTCGGTTAATAATTGTTGAGCTAGTAAGTTGAAGTCTTCCTGTTGGTTTTTCAACTTTAGGACTTCCTTTTTAATCTCACTGTTACGCTTGTGCCGGCTTATTTTGACGACTTAGCGTCTTTGATGGTTTTACGTTGCTTCTGTTCAGACAGCTTAATATCAGCGTCTGAGATACCATTTAAGCGCATAATCAAGTAACCAACACCTTCGCCAAACTGCTCAATTGAGACAGTATCGTTAATCGTTTCCATCTGCTGATCAGTGTAGCCCATTACCCGTTGTACAAAATCGGCCATATCGTCCTGCAATTCTAGGCCGTTTTTCATCGCGTCTAGTTCAGTAATCTCTTTTTCAGTGTCTTGTGACTCCAGCATGCCAATTTGAACCTTGGTAGCCAATCGAATGATATTGTTAGTTGGTGTTACATTTGCCGTCTTGTTGATTTTAAAGTAATTTTTAGCATTAATTTTCATAGTGATTTGTACCCCTTTGTTTAAATTTGTATGTATTAAAAGGCCACCCAGTTAAGGGAAGCTTTTTAATTGTTGCTATTTGCTAGGAGCTGCACTAGGAACTACAGTGGTTGTACTAGCTGTACTACCGGTTGCACCGCTTGCTGGCTTGGTATAGCCGCCAAACGTTTCAGCCATAAGTTTATCTAAGTTGAAGTTAGGGTCGTTTGACTTGGCAATCATATAAGGTTGTTGTACCCCATTGGCCGCTAAGAAAATGTCTGGCTTCAATGGTGTTAAGACAGTACCATTTAGAACCGTTGAGTAAGCTGCTTCATTGTTGGTATCGGTTGAGTTGTTGGATGCTTCTTCAACAAATTCAATGTTATTGAAGCATTCATAAATTGAAATATCCCCATCTAGTGATTGAGATTCGGCAATCATCGCCACATGAGGCTTAGGTAACTGACGAACCCAAGCACCCGTGTTAGGGTTTTGTGTGTATCCTTTAAGCATTTGGTTAATCTTGAAGTCCAAATCTAAAGCGGTTAAAGCTAGGGTAGGCATAGACTTACCATAAGCCGTACGCTTGATTTGTCCATTCCCCCAGCCTGGCGTTCCGGCCGCTTCAATAGCAGTCACGTTAATTTGACTGAAACCTTCGCCATTATGATCGGCAACATAGATTCCGTCAGCAGATAGACCTTTTGTAGCGTCTTTAATTAGGTCTCCGTTATCGTCTAGTAAAGCAAAAGTTGCTTTGACAATGTTATGTTTTGACATTTATATCTCTCCTTTAAATCATTTCATTTTTAGTTACGTAAATTGTTTTCGTTACTTGGTTGGTATCTGGGTCAGTTGTGTGATGCTGACTAGATACAATCAACCAGCCAGCATCTTTAAGGCTTTTCATCAAAGCTATCTCAGCTTCCAATGGGTTAAAGTCATCGGCTAGGTCAATCTTGTAGAAGATTTGAATTTCAACACCCATGGCTAGGCCTTTAAACGTGCTGTTTGCAAGATAGGCCGGGCTTGAATCGGTCTCTTGTAATAGCATGACTGTACTAGTAGCATTGTCTAAATCTTCATTAGGAATTGCATTCAGGTAAACTTTATCGATCCACGTTAGATTGAGGGAATCAACTAGGCTGGCTACCTGTGATACTGGTAATAACACTAGTCATCGTCCCCCTTCTTGTACTCATCTAGCATGGCGTTAAATACATCATCTTGTGAGTCGTCTAGGTTCTGGTAAACAAAGTGATCAGCCTTAATGTGCTTAGTCCCATCATTTAAACGTCTGGCATTCATATCATGGTACTTATTAGTCCAGCCGACAATTGAAGACCCATCATGTTCGCCATCTATGTCGTTGCTGTTATAGCTTATGTTGTCAGCCATGTGTCCGTACTTTTCGTCTTTATGTGAGCTGTAATGTTTCTTTCGCGTGACTTCCGTCAAGTTATCAGCTAGCTTCTTAGCTCCGGCTTTGGTTATCCGCTCTTGTTCAGCTTCGTCAGGGACTAGCTTTTGGACGTCTTTAAGCCAGCTTTCTAGTTGGTCGGCCATATCATCGTTTGCCATAGCTAGGCCCCCTTAGTAACCTGTTTGAGCGTCAAATAATCACAAGACAGATAATTACTAGAATCATCTATGCTGTCATTGATGACATCGTAAAGCTTACCTTTATACTTACATCTAATGCCTTCATAAACTTTAGGATTATGCCTGATAATAACCACTACTTGTTCTAGTTGTTCAGCTGTTAGTTGATACGAAGATGCAATTGATCGTGTATAGGGTGCACAGTATAAACTAAACTGACTAACAAATGTCTGCTTGCTAGTTCCATTAATAGGATTTTGAATAGTTTGAACAGTTCCGATTTGTATACGTTGGTTAAAGTCAACTGGAGTTAACCTATTAATTGCCATTGCCGTTCACCTCATCTTGCTTTTGACCATACAGGCCTCGTAATTGTCCAATGATTGAATCAACAACTAAGTCAACTGGATTAACAGTGTTTGAAGTTATTGATGTCCGGTAATACCAGTATGAACCAGCTAAGGCGTAAACAGCCGTTTCGAACAAGTCACTCACACCTTCCATTTCATAGAATTTCGGAACACTATTGTCGTCCCCAATGGCCTGTTTAATGTAGCTAGTGGCTGCAGACAAATAGCCTGTTAGTAGCTTGTCATCATCATCGCCATCAATTCGCAAAGATGATTTCAATGTTTCTAAATCAGCTGCCACTTAAATCACATCCTTACTTAGCCGCCCAGATTGTTACTGCACTGTTTATTTATTGGCGACATAGGTGGCTAATTACTTAGCAGGGGTTGTTGGAGCAGCACTCGCTGCAAAGTTGGCCGGTTGGTCAGCAATTTTACTGAATGAACCTGCAACAAAGGCGTCCTTATCAGTAGCTTCAACATCAAAGCGATCAATTACGCGAATCTTGGTTTGGTCTTTTTCGAATGCACCACCACCAATATTGGTTGTCAACAAGGAAGTGCTTTCTCGGTCAAACAAAGTTACCGCTTGTGACAAATCGCCATAGTAAAGTGGATAAGCCGGTGCTGATGCAGTCCCAACATTAGGCAACCATTTGTCAGCTACTTCTACAATTCGCTTGCCATGGATTAAATATTGATCAGGTTGTGTTGGATCAGGTTGCAATAAGTAACGTCCCATAGCATCCTTAACTTCGGAAAGCACATTTAAACCTGACGTATTGGTCATTAAGAATGATGTAGACTTGATAGCAGGGTCAACGGCAGTGTTAATCATCGTAATAATGTCATCGAACTTGGACAAGTTAGGCTTCTTAGGTGCATCGTTCATTGCTTCAATGATCTTAGCGTTGCGAGTAACAACAACCTTCTTAGCGATCCATTGAGACAACCAAGCCAAAATGTTATCAGCAGTATCCTTTAATAGCGAGTTAGTGGCAGTAGTAATGCCAGCATACCGATGGATTGTATATTTGATAATGGATAGCTTAGGATCGTCATTATCACCAATGGTAGCTGTTTCATCGTCTAAATCGGCTAACGGAGTAACGTCAGTCCACTTTTCGTAAACGCGTGACCCAGTTTGAGTTGTAACAGCTTCCCGATTAACATATTGTTGTAATGAATCGTATTGGCGAACCAGCGTATTAATTGCTGTTTGAATATCTTGAGGAATAGTCAAACCAATTGCGTTGCCACCTTCATCGGTAGATGAAGTTACCAAGTTCATAACTTTAGGGTCGCCTTTAATCATGCCTTGGAAGTTCTTAATGAATTCATCTTTGATGTCTTTTTCATTATCATCAAGTGGGGTCTTGTCCTTGTCATTCATGTTGGCAATTTCTTGCGCCTTGCGTTCTTCTTCCAATTGTTCATGTAAAGCATCACGACGGGCAACCGCATTGTCGCGTTCTTGTTTCATTGCTTTAAATTTTTCTTGATCAAAGCTGTCATCAAGGACAGCTGCGTTTAATTTGTCGTTTAAGTCTGATACCTTTTGTCCTTGGGCAATCCAAGCATCATTGATTGTATTGATATTAGCCATTATTTGGCCTCCTTTTGATTTTTTTCAAATAAAATAGCCAATTTGCTGTTTCGTAATTCAGCAGATTGACTATTAGTAGTATTTTCTTCTTTAGACGGCTTAGCTTTATCCTTATCCGCCTTGTAAATTAAGTTCATCAGTTTGTTAACTGCAGATTTAGGTGGAATATGTGAAATGGCGTTCACCGGTTGTAATTGTTGATCATTAGCAAACATAATTTCGTCAGCAAAACCTTTATCAACAGCATCACTAGCAGTTAACCATGTTTCATTTGCCATTAGTTGTAGCAAATCGGCTTGATCCATGCCGGTCTTAGCTTGATAAGCACTGGCAATTGATTGATCAATGCCATTTAAAACACTGGCTTCATGCTCCAAATCGTCAGCATTACCAGCTGGTTGTGACCAAGCCTTATGAATCATAATCTGAGCAGTTGGTGAAATGTTGATATGATCGCCAGCCATAGCAATCACGCTTGCCGCACTAGCGGCTAAGCCTTGAATGTTAACTGTTACATTGCCAGCATAATTCTTTAGCATAGTGTAAATCTCGCTAGCCGCAAAAACGTCGCCACCATTGGAAGCAATGTCAACTTCAAGTGCTTCATCATCACCATCGTCGTCATCGTCATCGTTTAAAATGTCAGCAACACCCGAAGGTGATACTGCTGGCATTCCAAAGAACTGATAGAAACCGGCTGTTTGATCATCAACGATATCGCCTTTAATCATTACTTTCTTTGTCATCATTATCACCTCCTTTTTCTGATTTAGCCTCAGGCATTTCATCTGGAAAATAACCAGTCTGCTGTAGTAACCAAGTTGCTTGATTATTAGCAATCGTGCCATCTTTAGCTAGCCCTGATAGGGTAGCTGCAAATGAGTCTCCCAATGGGTCTACAGCAGTCCGTATATTGGCTGTAATCTTAGCATTAAGCTTATTATCCAACTCGGCTATAATCGCCTGTAAATAGCGATTAAGGGCATTGGTGTACATACCCTTAATTTGGTCAATATTACTTTGCTGGTCGCCTTGGCCGTTTAAATAGCTATCAGGAATGCCGAAGACTTTAGCAATTTGCTTACTCGTCCAATCTGTTTGGCTTAACAGCTTAGTAACATCGGCTTTCATTTCTAGTGGCTTGTAATCTTCAAGCTGATCAATAACTACCGGGCCGCCGTTTGAGTTGTTAACCTGTTTCATGAAGTTACGTGAACGGCTGGCCTTCATCTTCTCGCTTAACAGCCCGCCATGCTGAATAGATAGGACGCCCGGCGCGCTAATTGAACGTGCTAATGCAGCCAACGTTAAATTGTTAGATGAATTCTTGACTTGTAACTCATTCGATAATGCTTTTAAAGGGCTATTACCCGTCATACCGCCATCGGTACTAGCCCATCGAATATGAATCATGTCAGACTGCGGTACATATTGAAGCACGCCTAAATCAGGCTCGTCAAAGGTAACCGTATAGGTTAAGCCGCTACCATCATCTAATAAGTAGGTTTGCACTTGGCTAGGTCGCAAATATTCCCAGCGTAAATCTAAACCGTTAGGATTGCGCCAACGGTATGCAAAGCATTCACCACCTAATAGCAATTGCGAATACATCGCCTGCCAAAATGTGTGACCGTTAGCTGTCGTGCTGGGATTGTTTAGAATCCCTTGTGCTCGTGGCATATTGGCCGTTAATTGCACTGTGGCTAGGTCTCCAGATATTTGATTAACTGCTGAATAAATATCTGAATTTTTCAAAGCTTCTTTGGCACTGACATACTCATTGTCGCCAGTTGGTGACAGAAAGTTAACGATATTATCGTCTTCTACTGGCACGCTTTGAACACTAACTGAATTATTTATTGCTTTTGGTGGCTTAAAAAAAGGCATTATTAATCACCTCCTTTTTGGCTAGCTGTAACAACTTCTGAAAGCCATCCAACTAAAAATAAAGCTACAGCAATTGCTAAAACGCCCTGTGCCTGTCCAAATAAAAAGGCTGCATATACTCCAGCGATTATGCCTAGAATAAAACACAACACGTCAAAGTAACGCCATACAGTTGCGAAAAATTGTTTAAAAATCATTAATATCATCTCCTAGCAATCCTGACTCCGGGTTATTAAACCATTCAAGAACTTGTTTTTCGTTCATGCGTTCGACCTGTTTGTCAGGATTGTTTACGTCTGAAAAGTCTTCAAAGTGATACATGGCTTGGAATAAGGCATCAATTAACGCATCTACCACATCAATCTTCAACGTAGCCTTAGCTTTGTCGACTTGAATGCCAATTTTATCTTCATAAATTTCAGCATTTAGCAATGCCTTTTCCATAATCCGATCATCCAAGCGATCTACCGAGCCTTCAACAAACATTGTCTGCAAAAACTTAGTTGGATCTTTCAATTCACTAGTCCGCTGCCGAATGGCTTGTAATGGCCAACCAGAATTTAAATCTAGCTGCTTAATTGTAGGCGTTAATCCCCACGCATCATAGCCAAAGAAAACAACTTCCAGTCGGTGCTGTTCAACAAAGTTTAGTAACCACTGATAAACTTGCTCGTCATTGATTAGCCCTTGCGGATGGTTACTAATTGTACAAAATCCTTTTTTAGCTAAGTCCCGGTAATTAATACCATCTTGCTTTTCTTTAGCTTCAATCGAACCGGCTTTCTGCCATGGAATAAAGCTATGCTGATAAATAAACCATCGTGGCTTGCCATTATTATCACGATAAGGGAATACAAACGCCAGTGCCGTGTTATCACTAAACATTGAGTAGTCAAAACCAATATAGACTTGCCGGTCATCAAAACTAAACGATGGCACAATGGCTTTTTCAACGTCAGGCAGTTTCAAAAAGCTGTCGGTTGATTGTTCTAACCACAAATTAAGGTTTTTATTTTGGAAATCGTTGAGTGTGCCTGACAAAGCGTCAGAATCACGCTTATCTGTCAAGCCGTTTAACAGCACTTCTCGTTGACTTAGTAAATCCAGCAAGGGATTACTTTTAACCCACGTATCGGGCTTATAAGTTTCGTCCAGATTGTCCTGCGACCAAATAAGCCCCAAATATGTATCAGCATCGCGCAAATAATCTTGTTCCATGGCTTGCTGAATCATACGCTCATCATCATGGAATGGCACAGTTGGGTCTGGATAAGCTGTTGAAATCTGAATAAATTGCTTATTACGCACCTTAACTTGGCCAGAAACAATTTTAGAAATCTTTTGCCGTGTTTTTACTTCGCCAATTTCATCAAAAATCGCCGTTGTAAAGTGAAAACTATCGTACTGGCCGGCCTCATGACTGATTGCTCGCAGTTTGTTGTTGTTACTGCTCATAACAACTTGATCAGATTGAGACGACAATGTACGAGTATCTAATCCACTGTCTTGAATTAGTGTTTTAAACGGTTCAATCGTTGCAATCTTAGCAAGCATTGACTTAATGTATCCCAAAATCTTGCTAGTTTGTTTGTAATTAATTGATGAAACTAAATAGTCTTGGTTAGATAGTCCCAATGACTCGATTAGAAAACTGTAAGCGGTGATAATCGCCATCAGATAAGTTTTACCTTGGCCTCGAGCTACTGAAACGATAGCTCGTGAAAAGCGTTTGCCGCCGTCATCATTACGCCAGCCTATTAGCATAGCCATGATAAATTTTTGCCACGGCATTAGTTTAGTTGGTTCGCCCGTATCAACATTCGGACAGATGGCAGCAAATTTAAGCACTTGGTCTACTTTCTTAACCGAATAAGTAAATGGAAATTCAACGCTACCTTGTCGTTGCAAGTCTCGAATATGGCGGAAAGCCGCTAACTTAATCAGATAGCCAGTAGTCACCTTCTCATCGAGGACATCAAAAGCATACTTTGTGCCTGAATCAGTATATTGCCGGCGAACTTCTGAGCAGTCCAATGATTGATAAGCTCCAATAACATCATGGGTTTGTGTTAAATCAATTTTCATTTTTACCCTCCCAAAAATTCTTTCATTCGATCAGCAACGCTACGCTCGTCCTTGTGGTCATCTAAGTTTAACTTGAGTAAATCACTGCGCGATTTTGGCGACAAGCCCAATTCAGCGCCTAACTTCGTCAGATTCTTAACCGCCGAATCGTAAATTTGAGTCATCGGGTTTCGCTTGTAGCCAACAAAGTCCCGACCGATTTTTTGACCAGTCTGGTCTTGCAACGTCTTATAGATTGCTTGGACTTCACCGTTTTCCTGAATATGTTTATACGCATTGCGATAAATCTCATATTGGGAAGCATATTGCTCTACAAGCCCGCTATCAATGCGTTTTACCGGGGTATTGTCTTCTAAAAAAGGCACTAATCGACGCCAAACGACCTTAGCTTGCCGGCCTAAGTAAGCTGGCGGTGTACGTGCTAATTGCCCGTCGTTGACGTCTTTATCCGGATTTTTCATTTTATATGCCTCCTTTCGTTATCGGGTGACCCCCCCTACATAAAAATTTTCAAAAATTGTCTCTATCACAAGATGACGCCAATGTGTGCGCTCTTCCTTGGCCATATGAGGGGCGGGGGGGGTTGTTTTAATTACCATTGTGACCAATTATACTCAAAAGTTTAAAGTCGCTTAAATCGAACGATAGGCGCTTATAAAGCGATGATGATGATTGACCAGCTTGTATCTTCTTCAAACTGATAGCCTTTTTCTTTTAAAATCTGTCCCAGCTTTCTCTTTTGGTTGGGATTAAAGCTGATAAGATTAACATAAGCCTTATCATCATTCTTAAAAGCAGATGTTTCAATTGCACTCTTAACATATTCAATTTGTTTATCAGTTAGTTCTTGTTGCATTGCTGACTTAACTACTTTGTAGTCAGGAATCTTATCATATCTGTTCTTCATAACTGCCACTATCCTTTCTATTGCCCTAGCATCTGACTAAGGTGTTCGTGCTTTAACTCTGATTGTTTAATAGCTTTGACAACTGTTTCAGTATCAATGTATGATTTCAATATCTTCACCCCTCATTCATCAACACAACGATTGACGATACATCATTGATTGGTGTTACGCTTTGTAGCTCGTTGCCTTGACCAGTACCATAGTATGATTGTTCAAATTCCGTCTTAGCACGATGGCAACTCCCACAGATAACGGCTAAGTTATCAACGTTAGCTTTCAATGTTTCATCAAACTCAATTGGCACAATGTGGTCAACTGTCTTAGCCGGTGTGATGACGCCTTGTACTTTACAGTAAGCACATAAGTAATGGTCACGCTCTAGGACTTGCTGTCTTAGGTGTGACCATTGCCTTGTCCGATAGAAATTATATTGCTGACGCTTATCCTCATTGCGATAACGAGTGACCGTGTTGTACTTGTGTGTGTATTGTTTATCATTGCTGCGTGCCCAACGTTGCCGACTAGCCAAATACTCAGCTTCATGCTCATAGTGCTGCTGACAATAGTGGTCAGGGAAAGCAACCATCGCATGGCAGTTAGGATAGCGACATCTTCTTGTCCTTGGCATGTTGCTTCCTCCGTCTCTTATCCAAATTAAAAGCGCCATGCTGTTTAGCACGACGTTTCATCTTAAAAACGGTTTAACGTATATTCAGCTAATAAGCTGTTTTCGCTATATTCAAGAACTTTCAAAATGTGCTGGTTCATCGTGTAGCCGTTTTTTATTTCATAGCCATCTGCAGGCTTAGGTGTTCCAAATTGACGCTGGATTGCTCCACCATCGTCTTTGACCGTTTCCGTGTGGAAATGTCCCCAATGTGTCTCGCGCCATTCACTGTTTGACCATTCAGCCGGATATTCGTTGGCAAACAGTTGTGATAGTCTAGCCTTTGCCGTATCTCCATGTGCCATCATAATAGCAACGTTACCATATGTATATACTTGCCGATACGACCCAGGGTTAAATACTAGCAATTGCGGATAACGTGCACGAATCATCTCAACGAACGCCCACTGCATATCGAAATCGTGGTTGCCACCAATTGCTCGTAATTCGGTTACTCTCGAATTTCCGATAGCTGGTTCAATAATATTTTTGATAAATCGTGAAGCGTCTTCCCATGCCTGGCGACTATCAACATGATCAAGTTGAGTTCCTTTGACGGTTTTTGTCATTCCTAGGTAATCGGAATGCAGTAAATCACCGCCAAGTTCGATAACGATTTTCTGCGGTAAATGTGAATAAATGATCTCTTGAATTTTCTCTAAATATGGCGTCATATTATCATAATTATTGATTCCAAAATGTAAATCGTAAAGTGGGACCACCAGCATACGTTCTAATGTGCCTGTAGTTCGTTTTAAGTACTTTTGTTTAACGTCGTGGTTAATTATATTAGTTAACTCTGAAACGCTTATATCAGCCTTAGGGCGAACTTTAACGGTAATGCTATATTGTGGAACTGTGCCATCCTCGGTTGAATGTTGCTCATATACCTTGTATTGAGAACTGATTAAATCAAATTTATCTGGATCATAGCCGGTTAGTGCCATCATAGTACGTGGTGATTTGTCAGGCTCATGTTTTAAACGCATAAGTACAGTGGCCGTTTGCGTACCATTGGCTTCGGTTGTAACCTCTTTGGAGTCTTCAATTTTAACATTGGAAAGGTGCCGTTGGCGGTAGTGTTTAACCGCTGATTTTGTTTTCCCCATACGTTCGGCAATCTTTGAATCTGATAATCCCATAGTAACGAGTCGTGCGATCTGATTTTTTCGTAGTCTGTCCATCTCATGATTTTAAATCTACCTCACCTCCAAAATAAAAAGCCACACAACGATAGCGTCATGTGACCTTAGTGTTATAACTATGAGATGGTAAGGATTTGCACCTTACATATACTGGATTTTGTACTCTCCTACTTGTTCTTGGCTTCTTTCAACCTTAGCTTCGGATAGCGTCTACCTATTCCGCCACATCTCTCTGGTAGGTGTATCACTGGTAAGTATTAGCGCTTGTAGTTGTCCCCGATGGTTTCCGAGTAGGACTTATGCTGGCCTTTCATGTATCTCCACCAGACTCCTTTGTATTTGCCTTTACGTAGCTACCAACTACGTTAAACACACCAGTTATAAGACAGCAAGGAATCGAACCCTGCGACAAACGTAACATGCCTTTCCCTGATTGAATTTGTTGAAACGGAAATCTGCCGAACCATCTGCCTTACATCTTTCGACAATACCAATATAACGGATACTAACTCCAAAAGTACTCAAGTTTTACTCCAAATTTACTCCAGATTAACTCCACTTTTTTATTTTACAAAAGCTTGGCATTCCAGCCTTTCAGCTACATCTAATAATGCTGCTTCATGCCAATTAAAATAAGTGGTCGATGACATGTTGTAATACCTGTCAGGCAATCGTTGCATTAACACGTCCATGTAGTAGCCGTGGTCTTCCTCGTAGCCTTCACAATAGACAATTTTCAGGAGTTCACGGTAATGATACTTTCTACAACTATTGATCGCCCAATCTACCCAGTTACAGAACACTTTGCCTTTTTCGGCATTAATCATTCTTTGCTCAACATATTCTGGAGATGGTGCCGTTGCACTTGGTGCCCCATCACCAAGGCTGGCGGTAACTTTCGGGTTAATCGGAGCATTTATGTAAGCTTTGTACTTACGGTATTTAGACAATATTTTTCTTACGTTATACTTGGTCTGTTCTTTATTCAGTTCTGGTAATAATGTCATGCCCCGTCACTCCTGTTATAATAATGTTGTTGAGATTATTAGGACAAGGGCACGCCTGTGAGGTGCTCTTTTTTATTACTATTAGTCTAATTACGTGAACATTCTCTATCAGTTATTCCTCCATTTTTATACTAGCTTCTTGCCACAAAATGGGCAATATTTAATTCTCAAGCTATCAACAACTGCATTTTCTTTTTTAAAAATCACTTTATAGCCACAGTCATCAAGAACAATACGGGCCGAAAAGCCGCTCCCAACGTCCTTTACTTCCCCCTTATGGTACTGACATAGGTATTGGGTCCACCTTTCCAATATTCGTTTAACCTTGTTTTCAAAATCGGCGTAAACGTATTTAACCTTCATTTTTGACCTGACCTCCTTTAATCAAATAAGCAATCCCGCTAATCCAAGTTTGTAAAATAAACGCAGCTATAAATATTGCTACGCCAATCAGCCCGCTATGGACCGCATGCCCGATTAACACTGCCGGCAACAGCCAAAATACACATGAGAAATACCACAATATTAACATAATTAGAGTTCCTCCGGTTTAAATTCCACATCAATGCCTACCTTCGCCATACCGATCGCAATCTCTTCAGCTTCTTTTAACGCGGCTTCTTTTTCAGCAAATAGCTTGGCTTCTTCTTTCGGGGCATTCCAAGAAACTTGATTCATATATCCCTTGTCATGCTTGTTTTTCAGCACGTAAAACTGGTGCTGTTCAACTTCGAAGTTAACCTGTTCGCCAATCGGACTAATTGCCGCATGTAAGATGTCGGCTTTCTGTTTGGCTTGTTTCCATTTTCTAAATACCGTGGCATCTTCAATCCCCACATATTGGTGAACTTGATTTCCTAACTTACGATAATATTTGTTAGTTGCTGTATTCTTAATCACGTACATCTTTTTCAATCTCCTTTTTAAACTTCTTTTTCCGCCAACGTTCCTGTTCGTCGACTACTGCTTTTTCAATACGTTTTAAGTCTTCAATCGTGTAATTATTGCCGTAGACTTCTCTAACAATTTCCTCTGCCGTCATAATTCATGAACCTCCATTTCAACTCTAGGCTCTTCGGCATACATCTTTTCCATCTGAACGCTCACTATTTGGTTGTCATCGTGCCATACAACGCCTGTACATGCGTCTGTGACTGCTTTAAATAGATTATCTATGTCAGGTTTAAAGATGGGTCTATGCTCGTTAGAAAGCCTTCTGTTACGTTCGGATTTTGACACACTTTTCTGAACGGAGCGATAAAACGTAGTCTTAACTTTCAGTGCGCCCATTAGTGGTTCGCCTTTATACTGATTTCTAACAATTAAGTGAGCTCTATCTTTATAAGCTTTATATTTCGGGGCAATGTACGCCCAGCCTTTCCGCGTCACCCTCGGTCTACTAGCGGCTACTGGTTCGCCATCAATCACTAACTTAATCACTTGAGGGCACCTTCTTTTTGCATACTTTGTACCAATGGCTAGCAACGTTATATCCTGTCATGCCTAATTTTTCGGCAATTTCATCAAACTTTGCACCCTTGCTTCTTTCGGCAATCAGAAACGCATCTTCCTTTTTAGTCCAACTTTTCGGCTTCCTTTCGCTTTTGCTCTTGTCGATTTCAATTCCAAGCTCTCGCAAATCTGAATAGATTGTCTGAACTTCAACGCCTAGTTTCCATGCAATGTCAGCATAACTAAGGCTTGTGTCAAGCATTTCTGGAATTAGGCTCTGCCGGGCAACCTTCATCTTGTGTCGAGTCATACTGATTTCGCCAATATACTTACGCTTTTTTACTTTTGAAATACTTAACTCACGAAATTTACGGAAGCCTTCGTAGTCGCCACGGTCTAACATTTCCTGCTCAATATCGGCTTGCTTAACAGCCGTGCCAACCCTTACATAGCGCATCGGTTCCGGCATATCCATATAAATGCTGTCCTTGCGGTCACCGTCATATTTTGTGTAGGTATTAATCATCCACTTGTGCAGGTCCGACTTATGCTTGCTTTCCCCGTATACTTCCTTGCTATTAACCCCGACCAATTGCCACATTAGCTTCACGCTCCTTTGCTTTTCGGTATTCTACATTGCAATTTGGGCAGGGCTTTACCTGCATAATTGCTCCATTCGTTTGGTAAATAACTTGCGTACCCTCACATAGTTGACACATTAGAAAATCGCCATCCTTTTATCTTCCGTTTTTTCAAATTTGATAATCGCGTTATTTTTTACGACACCCTTGTACATCCGACTTAATAATTTTGGGTTATATATTTCCGATAGTTCCTTGCTACTCAAATTAGTAGTGATAATTGTCCGGCTCCGCTTGTTTAAGACGCCGAAAAGTACCTGCTGTACATATTCACTCGCTTCTCTTGATTCGCGCTTAAACGACGCCTCACTGCCCAAATCGTCCAATACAAGCAAGCTAACCTTACCAAGCAAGTCCACCATGCGAGATTCGGTGTAATAGCTGTCTCTGTGTTCGAACGAATCCTTAATCTTTCGCATCATCTCGTTTATCGAGATGAACAAGCAGGAAGCGTTAGGCTTGATGTTCTCATTGACGCCCTTAAGCATGGAGATTGCTAAGTGTGACTTACCAACCCCCGGCTTACCCGTAATGATTGTGTTGGCTTGGTAGCTACGATCCATGTACCTGTATGCGATTTGCTTAGCTTTTTTTAAGTTGCTCTCCGCTTCACTACCAGCATCGACTTCATAGTTATCAAAGCTCGCTTGCCACAAGTCATCATCATCAATAATCGAATCTTTTCGTAACACATCATGAAAGCCACGCTTGTAGTTCCGCATAGCGCCTATCGTGACTAGCTCATTATTTTTGTGCCTACGATTCTCCTCAACGCATCTAGGACAGAAGGGTTCATGTTTAGCTAGTCCTAGTAGTTGTTGTTCTGGATGGATTTGGCAGTATTCACTTGTTTTCTTCACATGCTTTAGTAACTCAAAATTCAACCCCGCCATACGAAGACCCTCTCTGTGCATTAGATTGTTGTTGCGTCTGATATTCATCATCAAAACGTCCATTAAACCAAGTAGATCCATTCATCGGGCGTTTCCAAGTATTGATAGCTAGGTCTTGTTTATAGAGTGCTAATCGATTCAATAGATACTCGTTAGTATTGTTGACACTCTTTTGTCTCCAAGCCTTGTAATGATTGAATGATTGTTTCTTACCGGTTTTGTTTGGGTATTCTTTCCAAACTGCTTCAAATTCTTGTTCGAAATCAGGTTGTTCATCGTCAGATGAACTATTATTTATATCCTTACCTAACCTATCCTTACCTAACCTAACCTGTGTCAACGGTTCGTCGACGTCTCGTGGACGTAACGTATACGAACCATTCGAATCCTGTTCTAATTGCTCTTTCTCATCGCTGTAGATCGTTGTACTATAGGTATCCTTGCGGATATAGTTGTGGATTTTCCAATCCTTGATAACTACGACCCCGGATTCAAACGCAAATATAAATTGCTTAGCTAACAACAATTTCAAATCATCATCGCTTGAACCAATCATTCTTTTAATTGTTTTGGCGTTCGAAACGAAACCATCATCATCGGCGTGCATATTAAGATGAAAGTACAATGCCTGTGATGATAGCGGCATGTCTAGAAACGTGTCTGTGTCGGTTATCTTTTTGCTGAACATTCTTCGCTGTGCCAATCAATCACCCCCATAATTTCCTTTAATTCCTAATCTTTCTAAATCTTTAACGCTTAACTTAATGCCATCGACTGGCACGTGATATTTAGCCGCAAATCGTGCGGGTGTAATACTTTCGATTTCGCCATGATGCACTCTGCATAGTGGCAGTACATGCCGTTTTGAATGGTCAATCTTGTTTCGATTCGTTCGTCCAACCACATCGACGTGATGGATATCTGCATATTCCCCACAAACGAGACAGACCCGATGTCTACAGCATTGGTAGATAAAATACTGTTCTTCTCTCGGAAGCAACTCATAGCCTTTTTTAAACGGTACTCGCCATTCGAACATAAAATCGATAACTAGGTCTAGTAACTGATTAGCATCGCTAACAGACGATTCTGTGGTGTCTGATAAGCTGATAGACTTACCTGCGGTATAAAACTCGTACTGCGTGTAAAACATCGATTTCAGAAACTCCGCGGGTACTACGAAGTAAGTTTCAATGTCATGGAGCAACGCGAAGAACAATCGTCGCTGTTGTACTCGTGCTTTCCGCGGGTCTGCTACCTCGAAATCGACGTAGAACTCGCCTTGCCCACCGCTCACTGTCTCTAAATGGTCTTGATTTAGTGGTCTATCGAGATGAATTATTAAATCTCTGCCTCGTTGTTCCGCTCTCGCTCTCTGCATCTAATCATCCCTAGAATGGCAAGCTATCGTCACCAATATCGATTGACTGCCCGCCATTAGCGAACGGGTCTCCCGGCGTTGTAGATTGCCGTGCGTTATTTTGCTGGTTGCCTTTTGGTTTCGAATCTAGCAGTGAGAAGTTATCAGCTACAACCTCAGTTACATAAACTCGTTGCCCTTGTTGATTTTCGTACGAACGGGTTTGAATCCGCCCTTCAATACCTACCAACGAACCCTTGTGGGTATACTTAGCAAAGTTTTCCGCGGCTTTCCGCCACATTACGCAGTTAATGAAATCCGCTTCACGTTCACCCTGTGAGTTGGTAAACTGTCGGTTAACTGCCACGGTAAAACTAGCTACCGCATCGCCTTTAGCTGTGTGGCGAAGCTCAACATCTTTAGTTAAACGTCCTATTAGTATCGTTCGATTAATCATGGTTCCCCTCCTGTGTTTTGTTGACGTGATCAAGTTGCTTGGTTACGAGCGTAATCATCTGGTTAGCTGTCTCGTAATTTAAGTCGTTGATATGGGCAACGTGTGCCTTGCTTAGATATGCCGATTTAACTACGGTCTCTGGCTTACCAGTGGCGGCCGCCATTGTCTTAAATAGTGCTGTTAATGTTTCGCTTTGTTCGCTAGAAACTGAGTCAGGTTGTTTTTTGCTCTCAACATTTTTTTGAAAAGAATCCGGATCCATGTCGTCGGTTGCGATATTGAAAAACTTAAGTAGAAAGTACTTTTCACCGTAAGTTAGTGCCTTACCAACGCCCTTTTCACCTGCTGTGTCAACACCTTGCGCATACCATGGGCATTCGATTGTTTCTTCGGGGTTATCACTGTTAATCCACGTCATGGACATAATCAGTTCAGTAAAGTACACCACTGCGCCTTTCTTGTTCGAACTCGTCATTACATTTTTGCTCGTGATTCGAGGAATCAGCAGCACGCCTTCTTGGTCCATCAATTCGTGGATTTGTCCCAATACATCCGATGAACCGGCATAGCTGTACTGCGTTGAACGTTGTGACTTTTGCACGTACTTTGCGCTAGCATGGATCGTCTGTAGTTTTTGGTACAGTGTTTTAGGTTTAACCTCTTCTTTTGGTTCTGTTTTAGTCGTTTCCATCTAATCCACCGCCTTAACTGATAACTTGTCTGGTTTTTGTCGTGCTACATAAGGGATTAGTGCTCCAGTTTCTGTGTCGACTAGTTGTCCGTTTTTTGATGGGATAAATCGACCATCAGCAACCATGCGTTTAATTGCTGACAAGTTAGGCTCTTGTTTTACTAACGCCTCATCAATTCCAGAAAGTGACTGCACAATTTCTTTAGGCTTCGCATTGTTTGCCTTCGTAACTTGCCACCACGTTGGTTTGCTAGGATTGCTTTCGGTTCGAACATAGCGCCAAGTAGCGGTTTGTAGTTCTCTACCCTGGAATAATTTAAGCTCCTCTTGTTCGACCTCACTAATCTGGTCGCGAAGTTCATCAATTTGAATATTGATACCTTCTTTATCGTGCTTGAGTTTGCGCAATTTACGATCTAACTCGCTGCGCTTGGCTTCTAATTCGTCAATCTTCATTAGGTTCATCCCTTTCAAATAAAGCTTCAGTCTCCTTGTTTTCACGTTCTAGTTCCCATGCTCTTTCTAAGCTTGCGCTTAACTGTTGATTGTTCATGTGGTACACTCTCCCTAAGGTGTTTTATTATTTTTGGCCTGCTATTGCCGTAGCGGGCTTTTTATTTTTATTCATAATTTATAAACTCCTTCTTTCTTGTATAATCGATATAGATAGGAGGTGAAATTTTTTGGAAACTAAAGTATTTAATTATCGATCAACACTACAATGGATGCCCTCTGCGGAAATTGAAATTCCATCATTATGTCCTAGGTGCTCGGTTTCAAATAACCCTATTTTTTATATTGAGGGACACAGAGTGTTTAAAGATGGTGATGTCGCTTTCATATCACTAGAATGTTCTTATTGCTCACGTTGGTCATTTATTGTGATTCAAAAAGGCGAAAATCAGCACTGGAATCTTTTATCAGTATCACCAAATAGTCTAAAAAGAGAATTCGATTCTGCTATAACCAAGTGCTCACCTCGCTTCGTTGAATCTTACAATGCTGCATATAATGCAGAACAAAATGGTTATCTAGATTTGGCCGGCTCAGGTTATCGCGCTTGTGCTGAAATATTAATAAAAGATTGGGCATTGAAATATTCTGGAGAAAGTAAAGAGCAAATTTCGAAATACAAATTAAACGATGCAATATCACATTTTTTTAATGGAAACATAGCAGCTTTTAATGCATCTGATGTAGTTCGTTATTTTGGAAATGACTTCACTCATTGGGACAGGCCAGAAGACTTTGACGCACGCAGAACATTGGATGAAGTTAAAATTTATCTAGATATTTTAATTCAAAATATTCTGCTACAATTAAAAATTGCTAACCCGCCAGTTGGACGTGGTCATTCTGTTTCAAAAAGTAATTGACCATCTTCACTGGAGTAATAATGTTCAACAAATCTAACTGGATTTTCTGTTGATCCATCTCCTTTTCTGGTGGTTATGTGAATAACTTTTAAAACCTCTACTTTGTAGGGGTTTTCTTTTTGTAGATTTGCAAGAACCTCTTCTTTACTTAGATATTTCATTGTCTTCATACCTCCTCACTCAAAAAATGAATTAAATCCAAATCGTCCAAACATGTAGAACATCCCTGCTATTACCAACATTGCTATCAAAAACCTCATTGCTAATTCCCTCTCATAATGATTTCTTTATTGTCATCTATAAATTGCTTGATTTCATCGGCAAACATCCACCATGTACCACCTTTACCACCGCCACCAAGCGCTCCCTTATTGCAAAGTTCTTGCAGCTGTTTGTATAAGTGTGGGTTAGCTAAGACGTTAGCGGTAATCCATTGAGTGCTCTTATTGAGCATGTAGCTTTTCAAGTCGTCCATTTTCCAAATTTCGTGAGCCTCCGCTTTCTTCTTGGTGATTTCCCATTCGATACGGTCAACTAAGACTTTGTCAGCCGGTATCTCGAACTTAATGTTCGCTTCAACAATTTGAGCCACCTTTGCTACCTCCTTACTCTCCTAACGTTGTTTGACCTGCCGGTACCTTGCTCATCTCTTTAATAATTTGTACCGTTGCAGTAGATGGTTGCCAGTTACTGATGAATTCATCCGCTTTATCGAAATCCTTTTGACGAAGCTGTGACCGCGTCTTAACGCCTGTGACCTCATTAATTCCTCGGTTGATATCTTTGTACAATTTGCTACGTTGTGGAGCTGATAGGGCCAAGCCATGCATATCAATGTATTCATAGACCTTTCTACTAATTCGTTTTGAAATATATGCATATTCCGTTGGATCTAGTCGCTGGTTATCCGTTAGGTTTTGAACAGTATTGCCTAAACGGTCTACTTTCTTATTGGTCTCTTCTGTGGCTTCAAACATCAATCTCAATACTTCCATTGGTGTTTTTGGTAATTGGATACGTTCTGCCTTAATTGCTTTTTCCATATTGTTAAAGGCTTCAATATATTTAAGTTTGAATCCCAATGCTTTCTTTCCGGTGAATCCCATCGCTAATAATGTGAAACCATCTCTGTTCATAAAGTAAGTTCGTCGATCGCGTCCGTATGAATCTGGTTCTGTACCTTCCGAAAACATCTCCTCAAAATTGAGGATATCTTTTTTTAGATTTTCGATATCTCTTAAAATATTGTCGTGTCGTTTTCCAAATACTTCTGCTACTTGTAAGCTAGTTGTTACTGCTTGTTGGTCTTTCATGATTACTAAATCGTTCATTATTATTTCCTTCTTTCGTGTGTATAATTTAGTTAGTTCAATTAAAGGTGGTGATATTGATGAATTCAGTTGAATTGACTTTTTCTAACGGAGAAACGTTGAGTCTATATAAAAATGATGTTCTATTTGGAATAAGGCGTATTAAAAACGATAAGATTTCATCACACGATACTGTAGCTCGACAGATGGGCCGTTTAAATTTCCCATATGGAGCATCTTCAAATGGTCCTTTAGAGCTTTGGGAACATAACGAGGAAGGATTAATTCCTTCACTATTGGAATTCTTTGAAAGTTACGATTATTTTTATTTAGAAAATAATAGAGACACAATTTATTCAACATCTGAAGTTGTAAAAATTAATCGCTAATTTTCCGATCTAGAGCTCTTTCAGTTACCCTGTTTTGTAATTCTTCAAGAAGAATTGATTCAAAACCAATACCATGCAAAAACCTTTCTTGGGCTAATTCATTTTTAACTTGAGCAAAGGTTTTTGTTTTATCCGAAAGTAATTCATCTATATATTTATTAATTTCAAAATTTATTTTTGCAGTTAGATTATTCATTTAGTTCTCCTTTTCTGTTATTTATTCATCAAGTTATCGACTTAACTACATCCCTGATTCGTTAATAACTACTTGATTAGGATTTCCTTTATTACCGTCACGAATTGTTACGGTATTCTTATCCTCTTCATCCACGTGATCAATTAGTGCTTTCCGTGAATTTGAATATCCAAGGAAATCAGCAATTCCTTTTATTTAGCCGTAGATAGTCCAATCATTTGCTAGTAGATCCGAAGCAATTGGTTGCCACTTCGCTATCAATTCATCCTTACGATTAGCAAGAATGATTCCGCTAGTAGTATCAGTAGGAATTATCCAAATGGGGTTTGGTCCCCATGATTTACGGGTAATTCCTCTTTTTTGTTTACCAGCCTCTTTTACTGCTTCTTGAATGTTCATATTGTTTTCCTTTCTAAATTCCATATTTTTCATGCAAATATTCATAAATCTCATTAACTAAGTTTTCAGAAGCACGTGTTACTGATTGTTTATTAAGTGATAAACTTACAAAAGTTCGAGACTTGCCAAATTTTTTAGCTAAGCTTCCTTGATTTTCTAGGCGTCGATTATTAGATAACCAAGCCTTGATTGCTTCAGCTTTATTGTTTGTTTCCATATGGATAAACATGTGTTCACCTCCATTTATAAATATTGTTAAGAATAATTTCAGAAATTTGTTGCAATACTCTAAAACATATCTTAGAATAAAGACATAATTAAATAAGCAATAAAAAGCCTTCTATATCGCCTGCCAGCTGATTTATAGGTGTTTTTAATTTGCTCTTTTTATTAACTATATTTCTTAACAAGATTTATTCTAAAACATATATTAGTATTTTTCAAGTTTTTTCTAAAATTTGTTTTAGATTAATGAGGTTAAAGTCTGGAGAAACATTATTATGACGCTATTTGATAGGATTAAAAAAGTTTCTAAAGAACGCGGATATTCAATAGCAGAAGTAGAACGTAAAGCTGGAATAAGTACTAATTATTTATATCAGTGGAAGAAAAGAGAACCAAGTCCAAAGTCTTTAGCTTCTGTCGCCAAAGTTCTAGGTGTATCTGTAGATTATTTGTTAGGTAAAGATGATAAACCATCTACTTCTAATGAGCCTGTTGACTTAGATAAAGTACTGTCCGAGGAAGGCATGGCTATGTTTGATGGAAAGCCATTATCAGAGGAATATAAAAAAGCTCTATTAGCTATGCTTAGAGCTAATAAGAATAGTGGTGAATAGTCTATGCGTGATAATTTACATGATGACTTATTGGCTCGTCTTATTTATATCGCGGATAAAGCAGGAATTAAGATAGAAAACATTGAAGGTAACTCTGCAGATCCTGATATTGCGTTTTGCAAAAGTAGGATTATCAATTTAAACAATAATTTTGAATGTAATATTAGCGTTGCATTTAGACTTGCTCATGAGATTAGTCATATTCAATTCTCACAGCCTACCTTCCTGTATACGTTCTCCCCGTTCATCAAGAACAAAGAAGAGCGAGAAACTAATATACGAGCTATTCGAATGATTGCTAAATTAATCTACAATGAAGTACCAAATGAACGCAGAAATTGGGCAAACTTTATGAGTGAATTTAATCTTCCTAGTTGGTTTGAACCATTAGTTAAGGAACTTATTTACGATTAATTATTAACCCTACGTCCAAATGCTGATCGACGTAAAAAGCTGTACATATTTTGGAGGTATATCGTTATGTCAAAAAAGACTATAACTGGTGAAGACGGTAAAACATACAACGTCAAGGAAAAAAAGGCCTGGTATAAAAAATGGTGGGTTTGGATAATTGCTATTATTATTATTTTAATCATTGGCGCATCTATAGGTGGAAGTTCTTCAGATGATTCATCAAGTTCTTCAAAAGAAGCAACTACCAAACAAACTAAAGATGCTGACGATAGTGGAACAGCTAACACTAAAGAAATTTCAGTTGATAATCAAACGGCAAAGGTAATCAATCAAACTTCGTATAACCCAAATTTTACTGATTCTTCGTGGGCAGGTACCTCAGTAAAAATTGATAAGGTTACCGTTTCTAAAATCAAGCCACTAACTGATCACGATGAAGATAATAATGTTTATAAAGGTGTTGTAAAAGTACATTATGTAGTAAAACCAACTCGTGATATTTCTTTTTATGCTACTCAAGGAACATTAAATACTAACGATGGACAACAAGTTAATGCAAACGAATATACTAGTGATGATTTTGATGGTGACATTAATAAAGGCGCCGAAAAATCTGGAAATGTTGTTTATACTCTTAAATCTTTAGATAAAGTTAGTGATATAAAATCACTGCGACTCAAGTGGGATGCTAATTATGATACGGATGATATTGACGATAATAACTCAAACAAAACATATGATATCACTGTAAACCTGCATAACTAATCGTAATACTTTCTCCCGCTCCGGTGACTAGATACGGTTCGACTCCGTGTGTGGGAATAGTAGTTACTACAATATATGTAATAACCACAAAAAAGCCACATCCCATAACCGTCAAGTAAGATGTTAGAACGTGATTGGCCGATCATTGCAGCTAACATACCTGGTATTTTCTTAGGATTTTTTGCATTCTATACCGCGTTACATTAATACTTTATTTACAAAGGAGCGAATAGTTTATGGAAACGAATATTATGGCTATCATTGGAATAATTATATTTTTTATTGGAGCATTAATAATAAGTCTTGGTCGAACTTTAAATATCTTACGTTTCTTTTTTGGTGATCGTAGTCTGTTTACACAGATATTTTGGGGAGTTATCTTTATCTGCATTGGCTTATTTTTAATCATACTTGGTAGCCCTCAGCTTAGATGATATCCTCTTTCCACTCCGGTGACTAGATACAGTCCGACTCTGTATGTGGGAAATAGTAGTTAACTTAATAGATTTAACTACACAACAAAAAAGCCACATCCCCCACCGACCAAAGTTTGGGATGTGACTACCAATTAGAAAAAACCACGGAAGTGGCTCCTTTAATGTACGCTTATTTTAACATTGAAGCCTGCTTCCAACAACAGAACGGAGGTTCGCTTTTATGGCAAGTATAAAAAAACAAAATGGAAATGGACTGCTAGGATAACCTGGCGAGATGAGGAGGGAAAACGTCACTACAAGAGCAAGTATAATTTTAAAACGCAATCTGAGGCAGAATTATGGGCAGCAGATTTCCAGTTAAATAAACGGGATATTGATAGCGAAACTTATTTTCCTGCTTATTTTTATGATTGGTACCTAACGTATAAAGAACCCTCAGTAACTAATCGGACTAAAGCTACTTACATGCAACTATATAACGTTTTAAAGAAGTCGTTACTTGCTAAAAAGCCGGTTGGCGAGATCACCCGGAAAGATTACCAGCGTTTCATCAATGTCTTTGGCAAAAAACATGCTAAGTCCACCGTAACTAAATTTAATTCGTTAATTCATGCTTGTGTCAAAGATGCGCTCTACGATAAGGCCATTGAAAAAGATTTTGTCTACGGCGTTTCCATGGTCTTCAACAAGAGCAAAACTCGCAAAATTGATTATTTAAACATTGATGAGATGAACACTCTATCCACTTATCTTCGTAGTAGTTTAAATAAGCATTTTACAAGCAAGTACATGATTCTAACTGCGATTTATACTGGCGCTCGTCTAGGTGAAATTCAAGCCTTAACTTGGAAAGATATCAACACCACCTTTAATACCATCTCTATTCGACGGTCTTGGAATGACGAAGAACAGAAATTCCAGCCAACTAAAAACGAATCGTCAGTGCGAATCATTAAGATTAACGACGATTTAGCACAGTTACTGAAACAGCTGAAACCTAAGAGCAGTAGCATCAAGATATTCACTAATCAATATGGTACGGTGCCCTCTTCCAGCGCAGTAAATAAAACACTCCGGGAATCATTAGCCCATTGTGGAATCGATAAACCTAGTTTTCACTTTCATTCGTTACGTCATACGCATGTGGCGTATCTCTTATCCGAAAACGTTGATTTATTTATCATATCAAAGCGATTAGGCCATTCTGATATATCAACAACCAGTAGAGTATATTCATATCTAATTGACGAATACAAACAAAAAGCTGATCTACGTATCGAAAAATCACTTGATAAGATTTCACTGAATTCAAAAAATGTGCGAAAAATTTTATAGCACCGGAGTAGCACCGAAGTGCATTTTTCATATAATATTCTCATTTTATTCTATCTAACAAAAAAGTGGCTTAACACCAGTGTTTCCAAGGTGTCAGCCACTTTTACGACGTTTCATAAGACCTTCTAAAAAGGTACTAATAAGGAGAGTACAGGATTTGAACCTGCGCGCCGGTATTAACCGGTTCGCCGGATTTCGAGTCCGGTGCATTACCACTCTGCCAACTCTCCATAACAGCATTTATTATATCAGATGAATTATTAACCCGCAACACCAATCAAGTATTTTTTTTAATTTTATCATGAACTTTACCCACGAATAATAACACCCTTTTAATTATTTTAAAATCGCTTAATTCTAGTTAATTAAACTCTTTAGCGGTTTCAGAAAATTAATATAACCGCACCTCCTTCTTTAAGTGAAATTAGCTAATCTTTATGCCTATATAAAGTTTATTTAGTACTATTTTTAAAACATTTTACCGAATAACGTAAATATAGCACTCCTAAAATATCCGTTATCGAAAACATTTTTCGTTGATTAAGCATTTATCGTGTATAATTATATGTAACAGTAAATATTAAGGAGGAGCTAACCATAGATTCTACCAAATTAATGAACAAGCGCGATTTGCTTGCGTATCAATTATTACAATTTTTTAGTCAGAATAACGTAAAACCAATTAGTACCTCCTCGTTAGCTGAAATCTTCAACACGACTCCGTACAAAATTGAGGCTTCCATCGCTACTCTGAATGCTGATTTACAAACAATTACTGCTAATGACCACAGTGTTTACATAAGTGAAAAATCATATAAGGGAATTTGGAGCGGGCATAATCTTTTTCAAATCATTGTCGACAAAGTCAAATTACATTATATTGAACGGTCGACCGCTTTTCGTGCTATGGAATATTTATTGTTTTATAACGATTTGGTTACACCCAAAAAATATATTCCCAAGGCTTTCTCGAGTCGCGCCGTTTTTTATCGTCAACTAACTTTAGTTAAACAATTACTAACTGATGAGTTTAATAACTTAACAATCCAAACTGGTAAAGACCGGGAATTTCAGATTCGATTAGAAATCATTGAATTATACGAACAAATTTATAAGGGATTAAAAGAGCCCTTCCCCGAACTAGATCCATTAATAAGCGGAATTTTTGATAGCTTAACGCCCTTTTTTAAACATCAATTACAACATGGCGAAAAATTTAAATTATCAATATTTCTACGAATTTGGATATTACGCCATAATAACCACAAGTATGTTCGTTTTTCAGCGCCTCATCCGCTTAATGTTAAACGCTACGACAAAATTTATCACGTTTTAAAGCAAACCCTAGGATGGCACTTTAAGCTAACCCATTCGGAAATGCTTTTTTTGTACGGTTTTTTATTAAATCAAGATTACTTAGATTATGCGGGGATTCCAAAGGATACGTGCAACTATCAATTAGTTAATAAAATTACGGATGATTTTCTAAATTGGATCAAATCGTTTAATATTTTAGCGGATTTTCCGTTGGAAGTTGAACAATCTTTAAGAAAAGACCTTATTAACGTCAATTTAAAATTATTTTCGTACTACGTGGAACTACTAGACGCAACTTACAAAAATTCAATCCATACCTTACGAGAAAACTATCCTACGTTTGATATTTTAATTCAGCAATTTTGGCAAAAACTTGCTGCTCAACCCGAGCTTAAAAAATACCATCTTAATAAGTACAACTTGTACTATGGTTACATGTTGGCATTAGCTAATAACATTCCCGCTAAATACAGTCGCGACCGGGTTAGAGTGGTGATTGATTTTTCAAAGGGCAGCCTGTATTCCCAGTACGTTGATAATACGCTAAAATCCTTATATGGAAATAACGTAATTTTGACTAATCATTTAGAACCACAATCCGATCTCTTCTTATCAGATACGTATTCTTACAAAATTAAAATTCCACAGCTGATTTGGAAATCATTTCCAACAGTTGCAGATTGGACCAACTTGATTACCCTAATCAAGGAAACCCGATCAGCAAAAGCTCGGCAATTTTTCAAATAACAAATTAAAAGCGTGTAAGACAAGAATCGGCTAGTTTGCGAGAATTAACTGAAAAGCGACCGTTATGAATTGGCATAACGGTCGCTTTTTGATTAAGCAAAACTAACTGATTTTTAGCACATATTTTGCCTCTATTGGAGCCAAAATACCAAAATAGCTTTTTGAGAATCCTTGAAAAATATTTCTTTAACTTTGTTCAAGCCTCTCTCCAGCTCATCAGTTAAAAACATCCTTAATCGATATTCAAAATTTTACGTACCTTGTTAGGTACCTTATCCTTGCTGATCTCGTTAGGTCCCTTTATTACCCGTTTTTTCGAAATCTCAGCCTTAACGACCGCGTTAGGAGTAAACGGTTTAACCTTTTCTCCCGTTAACTCATAATCTAGCGTACGCTTTTCGCCATTTTTTAAGACAAACTCAAATTTATAGTCGTAAGCATGCACACCAGATATTTTCTTCCCGCTGTCGTCGGTAGCTTGTTTTTTAGCTGGAACCTCATTCGGCACCACTGCGTAAGCTGTTTCCGCTTGATAATTGTCCTGATAGTACTTCCACCCAAAAATAATCACCACTGCCGCGACTAAAATCGCTAAAACTCGCCCTGCATCTCTCATTTATATTCTCCTATCTAGTAAGCCGTTATCAAACGTCTAATATTTGTAAGAAATGATACCATTTTTCGATTTATCATTACAAAAGTAATGACCTACGTTGTCCAAAATATTCCGGCGAATAAAATCTTTTTCTAGCATAAAAAAAGACGACCCCCTGCGGATCGTCCCTATTTAAAATATAAATAACTAAAAAATTGCTAATTCTTACGGCTTTGAAGGAACCAAGATACAACGGCTACTAGTACTACAGCTCCGATGATCGAAGGAATCAGTGCCATTCCAGCTAAGGATGGTCCCCAAGTTCCTAGTAAGCTTTGGCCTAACCAAGCACCTACTAAACCAGCAACGATGTTACCAATCCAACCAGCTGGTAAATCACGGCTAGTAAGCGCACCAGCAATTGCACCAATAATAGCTCCTACAATTAATGTCCAAATAATTCCCATTATTACGCCCCCCTTCATTGCACTAATAGTAACAAATGTTCATTTTATATACAAATAATATGCATTGTAACCAACTTTTGTAAAAAATAAACCGTCAAAGTAACCACAATAGTTTGCCGCTGCAATAGTGTTGTACGACTAATAATTCCACATAAAAGATGGAATCATTAGCAAAAATTCCTTTGTGCTGTATAATTTTTATTAGGCAAGAAAGGAAATTACGATGAATAAAGCAAGAGTTGAAGCATTTACTGACGCAGTCTTAGCAATAATTTTAACAATTATGATTTTAGAACTTAAAGTGCCCGATTCTAACCAACTGAGTGCTATTTTAAGCGAACTGCCATACCTCTTTTCATATACCGTTGGCTATCTACTTATTGGGGTTGCGTGGTACAGCCACCACTACATGTTTAGTAAAACTTCGGGAATTTCTAAAAGAGTTTATTGGGCAAATAATTTCTGGATGTTCACGACCTCCTTTATCCCCATGGCAACCGCCTGGATTGGGCGAGACTTAAAAGCCCAGGGTCCCGAAATCTTTTACGCCATCGTCTTTTACATCTGGACCGCCGCTTACCTCATATTAAGCTACGTGATTTCTAATGACGACCTGAAAAGGAAACAATATAAAAAAGCGCACGACATTAGGAAAATGAAAATTTACCAATACCTCACCAACGTAAAATATATGCTAATTCAGACCATTTTGTTGATCATTATTTTAGTTTTCAAACCTGAATTCTTACTAGCGGTAGTCTTATGGCAAATACTGGCCTTTGCAATCTGGAATAATGACGATAGTGATAAATTATTTTAAAAAGTTCGACCCTGAATTTTTAGGTAAAACTATTCCTAAAACGCGAAGCGGTTTACCGTAGCAAATTAATCCTAGACACACAAAAACCACTTGAAATTAATCAAGTGGTTTTTTTAGGCATCTTTTATAAAATTATTTAGTAAATATTTCTAGGCTGCAGAACGTTTTGCGTTGATATAGTTAACGATAAACGTCAAGCCCATCAAGACCACTGGGTAAATCATGTAACGAATCAAGTCTAAGTAGTTCGTACTCTTCCCCGCAAGTTGAAGGGTCATCATCATCGCGGAGTCTTGAGGAATGACCATCGAGGCCGTAACCGCAAAAATGGAAATCACTCCGGCGAGCACCTTCTTATCAACTTGGTATTGGTCACCTAATTCCTTAGCAATCGGTGAAGTAATCAAAACCGAAATATTGTTATTAACGATTGCCCCGGTAACACAGAAGCTCAAAATTCCAATGAGGGCTTCACAACTTGCCTTGCTCTTGATATGCCGGGTGAACACGTGGACCATCCAATCAATTCCGCCATAGTGTCGCATTAATGCAACCATTCCGTTAACCATCATCGCAAAGATTGCTAGCCAGAACATGCTTTCCATTCCGTTACCAATCGCCTTTGCGCACGCAAACAGGGAAGCTTTACCCAACGCCATCCCGATTGCACTGGCCATTACGGTACCTAAAGCTAGTACTAGTACCACGTCCATTCCCATGACAGCCAAAATTAAAACTACTAAATAAGGCAAAATGGTAATTACGTTATAACTGCCAGCATGAATATTGCTAGCACTGCTATTATTTAAACTCATTAAAGTATAAATAATAATCGTGATTACCGCTGCTGGAACGGCGATTTTAATCTGCCATAAAAACTTATCACGCATTCTTGCGCCCACTCCCGCTGCCGCTGAAATGGTAGTTCCACCGATCATTGAAAGTCCGTCTCCAAAGTACGAACCGGTGATTACCGCTGCCCCAGCCATTCCTGCGTTTAGGTGTGCAGCTGCTACTAGCGAAAAGGTCACTGGCGCCATGGTTACGATCGTCCCCGTAGAAGTTCCGATACACAGTGAAATGATTGCCGCAATCAAGAAGATTCCTGGTACCAGAAATTGGCTTGGAATCAACGAAGTTCCTAAATTAACGATTGAAGACTGTCCTCCCGAAATTGCTACGGCTGAAGAAAAGCCCCCCGCCATCATTACAATCAAGGAAAGGTTCATTACTCCTGCGTTTCCAGCGTTGTTTAGGTAGATGTTCATTTTCTTGGCAAACTTTGCCCGCGGTTCGAAGAAAATTAAAGCAAACAACAACGCCACTAAAATTGCTACCTGTCGTGGCATGTACGAAGACGGATCCTTGGCACCTTTAATCGTAAAGACCGCTAAGCAGCCTACGTACAGCACCAAAAAAATCAGTAATGGTAACAAACCAGCCGCGCCATAATCTTTGCGCGTTTTCTTTTCCATTCTCAAATCCCCTTAAACATTTATTGGTCTAGCACTTATCTATAATACCAAAATCCCGTTCAATTAACATAACTACTAAACTAAAGTTAGAGGTTACCATTAATAAGTAAATTTTTCAAATAAAAACCCTCTGTAACAGGTAGTTCGGAGAAAAGCGCCCTTTTCTCCTGAATCGTAAAGTAATTTTTTCAATAAAAAGAGGCTGAGAAAAAATAAAGTAATCCTTTTTAAGGACGGATTTTTTGGAAAATCAGGCTGGAATGTTGCCTTTACTATCATAGAAGCAAAAGTCAATTTTTCGGTTCAATCCAAAAACGACCATTAAACCAAATTCAGGCTTAATGGTCAGTTTTCAGTAAATGTTCCTAAACTACCCAACTTTTGCCTTCCTCTTTACTTAATTGGCTAGTCTTTTTGGGCAGTTAGATATTGCGTAAATACCGTAATATACATCTTAATAAAGTTTAAATATAGGTCCTTTTCAACGTATTCATCAACTTGGTGAACTCCGTCACCGGTCGGCCCCCAAATCGCAAACGGAAAACTTTCATCCTTACCCCGCAACAAATTAGAAGCATCGGTGACCGCCGGAATCACCCCTGGTTTAATTGGCGCACCACGAAATTCGCTGCCGACTTGTTGAATTAATTCCATCAACCGGCTTTTTCCAGTTGTTTCCACCGCATCCTGAGTCATGTAGGCTTCCAATTTAATTTGCGCGCCCGCGTCGTTTTGTTGATCGACTAATTTTTGAAGGTCAGCAATCACCTGCTGATTGGTAAAATTTGGAATCGTCCGCGCGTTAATTTCTGCTTCAGCCGTTGCCGGAATCGAATTAACCTGGTTCCCGCCCTTAAAAATTGTGGTGTGGAAGGTTAACGGCCCAATCAATTCATTTTCAACTGCGGAATCACGGAAATGGTGGTTAGCCGCGTGCAAAATTTCAATTAACGGATCAATAGCGTTTTTACCGTCCTCGGGCATCGAACTGTGAGCGGACTTCCCCTTAGAAGTTAACCTAATATCCAAGGAACCCTTATGTGAAAATGCCGGATCATAGCCACTCGGTTCGCCAATCACTAAAGCATCCACGTCGTCCATCAGTCCCATTTCAGCAATTTTTTGCGATCCTTCTTCGCCCACTTCTTCACCAAAGGTCGCCATTAGCCGAATGGTGCCCTTCTTCAGCAGGCGGTTGTGCTTAATTTCAATCAAAGCGATTACCATAGCTGCTAAGCCAGATTTCATATCAGCCGCGCCACGTCCATACAAACGGCCATCACGCTCCGTTAGTTCAAATGGATTACTGGTCCATTCAGTTGGGTCACCTGCATCAACCACGTCCATGTGTCCCGAAATTCCTAGAACCGGGCTGCCTGAACCAATTTCCGCTAACAAATCTGCCCGAGTGTCACTATAGCGAAGAACTTTAGCGTCAATCCCATTTTCCTTTAATAATTTTTGTAAGTACTTTGCCACCGTAATTTCGTGATCGTTAGTAGAATTAATCGCAATTAAATCCCCTAAAATCGCTATACAATCCTCATTTGTAAATACCGGTCGTTTTAATTCAATGTCCATTTTATTACTCCTTGCGTGCACATCTTAGTGAAAACGTCTTCATCATTAATTGAATGCATTTTATCACTAATACTCGTTAATTTACAAGAAAGACCCTCTAAAGGATTAATTTCTGGAATGTGGTGCGTTAAGTTGCTGAATTAGTTTTTGATTTTGGTAATTACGATAATAATAGAACGTGAGGATATGCAGTATTAAAGTAAGTATCAAGATTTCCCACCAGAAAGGCAAAACCATTTTAAGAATTTTACTAGAAAAAAGCCCTAGTCCACCAAGAAGTGCGCCAAAATTTATTAATGTTGTGCAGCCAATATTTCTAAGCGCCCCCCATGTTGTGTAGTTCCATATGTACGGATAGATAACGCCAAATACACTCCCGCCAATAATGGCGATTAATAAGAGATGCCATAGGTAACTAGGTGTCATTTCCAAATGCGGGCAAAATAGTTCAATTACTACTATCAACCACCCCATGAACAGAAAGCTCGTCTGAAAAAAGGTGTGTTTTAGTTGAGTTATCAAATTAACCCCTCCTTCACTTTTTTAGCATAATGCCGGCTAACAATGAAACTTTCCGCATTTTTAGTATGTACTTCTATACGTGCATACGTCGCTTTCTTAAATTCGGTAACCTGGTCCATATTCAGTATCGTTGAATTATTAATCCGCATTAAATTTTTCAACGCCATTTTTTCTAAATCTTTCAACCTTCCCCTGATATAGTAAACTTGGTTATTTACCGTATAAAGTTTCGAAAGATGATCCATCGCTTCAATTAGATAAATCTGAGAAATATCAATCTTAAGCCTTCGTTCATTTTTGGGATTAATTACTTCCACCTGATCTTTGAAGTTAAAACTTCTTGTTATTTTGCTAGCGTACTTTTTATTATCGGGGTGTAGAGTAACGGTAGCTTTGTCAATTGCTTGTTTTAAATCCCATTTAAACTCAAGGTAAATCATTAAAAGCCTCCCTTCATCTACCAAGGTTACCGTCTTTTAGGGGAATCCACAATATTTCTAATTTTTGTTGCAAAAACGCTTCCTAAGTTGCTACCTTGCCTTACTAGTACGGTTTAATACGAAGTGCTCGAAAAAGAGGCTTTACCACATAGTGATTAAAGCCCCTCCAATTCTTGTTATTTATATTTTTAAATCAGAGCGCCGTTTTTGCTTTATCGTTCTGCTTCACCAACAATTTTATTGATGTCCATGCCTAAAGCTCTTGCAACTCGGGTGCCGTAATCATGATCAGCGTCATAAAATTGACTAATTTCCAGCCGTTTAATTTCGTCAGATTTAACCTGGCCTAAAGCTCCCTTAATTGTGTCGATTAACCGATCTTTTTCAGCTGCTGACATTAGGCGATAAAGGTCGCCTGCTTGAGTCGTATAATCAACCTGGTATTCATAAGGTTGTGCCAGCGCTTCTCCGTCCACCTTGAAAGGTTTAATGGAAGCATCCCGATCTTCAGTAGGTCCGTCAAAGGAGTTGGGTTCATAATTTACTTCCGGTCCCTGCGTGGCCTTCATAGCGCCATCACGTTCATAATTGTGTACCGGGACTACCGGACGATTAATCGGCAAGTCTTCAAAATTTGCTCCCAAACGATATCTTTGAGTGTCTTTATATGAAAATAACCGACCTTGCAATAATTTATCTGGCGAAGCTTCAATTCCAGGAACTAAGTTAGCAGGTGACATTGCCGCTTCTTCCACGTCCGTGAAGTTATTAGTTGGATTTTCATTTAGCACCATCTTTCCAACCTTAATCAATGGGTAATCTTTATGAGAAACCACCTTGGTTACGTCAAAGATGTCCCACTTATAGTGAAGACCTGCTTCGTACGGCAAAATCTGAACGTAGAGCGTCCACGATGGGTTCTCCCCTTGAGCAATGGCGTCATATAAATCATCTTGTAGATAGTCAGTGTCTTTAACCGTGGCCTCGGCTGCAGCTTCATTCGTCATGTTTTTAACGCCTTGGTCTGAAATGAAGTGATACTTGACCCAGAAGGCTTCACCCTTTTGGTTAACCCATTTAAAAGTATGAGAGCCATAACCGTTCATCGTTCGATAAGATGCTGGGAGCCCCCGGTCACCCATTAAATAAGTAACTTGATGCAACGATTCTGGGGAATGGGCCCAAAAGTCCCACTGCATGTCTTGAGTGCGCCGATTAGTTTGCGGATCCCGCTTTTGAGAATGGATGAAATCAGGAAACTTGAGCGGATCGTTTACAAAGAATACCGGAGTATTATTTCCAACAATGTCGTAATTACCATCCTGAGTATAAAATTTGACCGCAAATCCGCGCACATCGCGAACCGTGTCTGGGTAGCCCTTTTCTCCAGCCACTTGGGAAAAGCGCACAATCAAGGGGGTTTGTTTGCCAACGCCGTTAAAAAGGTCCGCCTTAGTATACGAACTCATGTCATTTTCTAGTTTGAAGTACCCCTTCGCACCAGCTCCTTTGGCATGCACGACTCGTTCAGGAATCCGTTCCCGATCGAAATGGGCCAACTTCTCCAATAAATTGTAGTCCTGCATCAATACCGGACCGCGATTTCCAGCAGTTTGCGTGTGTTGGTTATTGGCCCACGGTTGTCCAGCCTCCGTTGTTAATTTTTCTGACATATCTACTCGACCCTTCTCTAAAAATTTTAGTAGATCTACTATTCAATAAAACTAATAACGTTATTTGCCACGAATTATAACACCCGCCCTGCTGACAAAGAAGCAATATGCCTTCCGTTCTTACCATTGACCCGTAACGGATATGCATTATCAAACTGCTTGTATACCTATCGTTACAGTAATTTATTCCGCAATTGTTTCAACTCGTCGAACCGCATGTTGGTTACGTAATGGTTTAACCATTATCAAAATTAAACATCCCACAATTAGAATTCCAATAAGTACCAGAGGTCGCCATAAATCAGTCCAACTAATCGGATGAATTAACCAATTTGTCGGGTTCAAAAGGTTGGTGGGCGACCATTTCATAAATCCTTTAAGCTGGCTAAACAGACTGCTAATTAAAACGCCAATTTCAATTACACCCGCAGCTAAAAATGGTGTGCCAGAATATATGGCAATCGTACTTGCCAAAACAACACTCGTTACAATGCCTATCGCTTGTAACAGTAAACTTGGCCATACTAAGTCGAAACGAATGGTGCTGCTAAAGAAAGCCCAATCCACATAAACTGCCCAACCAGCCCCCATTACCGTGCCTAAAACCACACAAATTAATCCTGCCGCCATTTTTGGAAAATAAATTGGCCCAGCCTTTTTGGCACGCGTTAAATAAAAAAGTTGTTGTGCGGGATTTTTTCCTAAAGTACAGGCATCCGCAACCAAATATGCCATGATAAAAAGTACTACTTGCTCCGTACTTTGGAAGTAAGAAGTCATCAAACTATCCCAAGTCGGAGATGGAAGCTGAATACTGGCAGCACTGCCGCCACCAAATTTTTCTATCAGTTGATCACTATAATATGCCGATAATGGTGCTATAATCCCCATCAATGCAGCAATGAGTAATATTAAAAACATCCGCTGTTTTCGAATCCACTGTCGTAATTCTAATTTCATTTAGCTTTCACCTTATCTTTTGCGTGAATCCAACGTTCAAAAGCATGGTTAAGGTCTTGACTACTTCGATTAATCATTACCACGTCATCAGCTAACCTACTTAATTCGCCTAGCCCTTTTTCAAAATCTTGTGCTGGAAACTCAATTTGGTGTTGTTGAATCTCCTTTACCACAATTTGACATTGCTGTAAGGCAGCCACTACCCGATCCTTAGCGTTAACCGATTTAACTAATATTTCAACCGAATCATCCGTTCCTGCGATAAAATCTGTCAACGCTCCTGAAAAAATCATTTCTCCACGATTAAGTACGAGCAATCGTTCGGCAATTTGCTGGATATCATTAAGTAGATGGCTCGAAATTACCACCGTCGTAGTTTGTGCTATTTCATTAATTAGACCCAACATTGCCTGTCGACCGAACGGGTCCAGTGCACTGGTAGGTTCGTCTAAAAATAGCAGTTGGGGTTTTAAGATGTTGGCAGCGGCGATTCCTAATCGTTGCTTCGTTCCTCGAGAAAATCCACCTACTAACCGGTTTTGGTGTTCCGCTAAGCCAACTTGTTGCAACGCAGTTAAAATTTGTTTCTCATTTATGCGTTGATTATCCAAGCGAAGTGACTGTTGTAAAATTTCACGAGCAGTTAAATATTTTTCAAACTCGGGAGTATCTGGGCAATATGCCAACTTTGCCGTCTGGTCGATTAAGATTTGTCCATGCTCTACTGGTTCTTGACCAAAAATAGCGTGGATTAGGGTTGTTTTTCCTGCTCCATTTGGCCCAATCAGACCCACCACTCCCGGACGGTTAGTAATTTTACCGTTCACCTTTTTTAAAGCTGCGAAATCCTTGAAGCGGACCGTTAAATCATGAATTTCTACTAAATTACCCATTTTACCAACTCCCTTCCCGTCGCTCTAATAGATAATATGCGATCCCGCCTACCGGAATTGCTAACAATGTCACCACTATCCAACCCCATTTAGGTAAGTAATGCGTTCGTGAAATCCGATAAATATTATTAATTGTCCAAAACAGATAAATCCCACCAACTAAGATTAGCGGAACAATAATCTTTAAGTAAGCCATTATTGGTTCTCCTTTTCCTAAAACTGATTACTTACCCTCATATATAAATGATGACGTCGGGTCGTTAGCAAATACTTTTCGTTAAAAAATATTATTTATTAGATTTAAAATAAAAACGAGAAGCCATCTTATGTAAGGCCTCTCCTCTAAACAAACTAAAACGTTAAATGTTAAGACCCTCGTCTTCGATTAACGATTTAAATTTGAGCACAAAAAAAACGCCTACAGATTTTCATCCATAAACGTCACTTTACTTAGAACATCAATTAAATTGCTAGTAAAAATCAAAATTTACTATAATGTGCTAAAAGTTATTATCCCTAATTTTTAGTACTCCATTAAACTAAGCATGTCGTAATCACGAATCTTTTCGCGTCCGTGCAAGTCTTTAAGTTCAATTAAGAAGGCAGTGCCGACTACTACCCCGCCAAGCTGTTCAACTAGCTTGATGGTTGCGGCAATAGTTCCGCCGGTGGCTAGTAAATCATCGGTAATTAAAACCCGTTGCCCTGGTTTGATGGCAGATTTTTCCAAATATAACGACGACTTTCCGTATTCAAGTCCATAGGAAGCTTTAACCGTTTCAGTTGGCAATTTACCCTTCTTCCGTGCGGGAGCAAATCCCACTCCCAAGGCGTACGCGACTGGGCAGCCAACAATAAAACCGCGTGCTTCAGGTCCTACAACCATTTCAACCCTTTTTTCTTTAGCAAAGTCAATGATTTGGTTAGTAGCTTCTCGGAAAGCTTCTCCGTTTCCCATTAAAGGTGAAATATCCCGAAAAATAACTCCCTTTTCTGGAAAATCCGGAATACTTGCGATGTAATCATGTAAATCCAATGCCATTTAAGACACTCCCTCATTCTCAACGTTTAGTAACTGGGTTAGCATGGTTGCCAATTGATCACCGTTACTATAAAGTAGTTTTTCCTGCGTTTGAATTAAATCCAAACGTTTTTGGTAGATTGGAGCTTCAGATAATTGGTGAGTTTGAACTTCGTCATTTATCAAAAGCTTTCCTTGTTCCATTTTAACAAAATTTAGTTCAAAGAATACTTTTACCATAAAATTAACCTTTTCTTGGTCAATTTTTAATTGTTTTCCTAGCTGTAACAATGCCGCTTTAGTTAACGGTTGCCGTTTGACCGCCGCAAAAACTGTCGCAAATTCAGTACGACTCGGCATCCCACTTGCGTAGTAATCAGTTTGGTGGAAAAAGTAAGTTGTAATTTGGGTTGGTTGCCACTTTTGCAAAGCCTGTCGTAGAACTTTTAAACTAGGCGGACAATCAACCAGTACTACGGCTTGATGGGCCTGAATTGCCGGGGAATCGTAAAGATAAAGCTGACGGCCCAAGTTTTGTTTTTCAATTAAACTTAATAGTTTGGGATTGAAAAAGATGTACTGTTGCTCATCACGGAACAGATTCTTAGCTAAATTAGTGGTTCGCTGATCAACCACTTGCAATCCGTTAATTTTCAAATCCTCGGTCATTAATTGTAGTGTTACATTCCCCCGCCACTCGTTAATGCCCAACGTTCCGGCCAGGTCAATGGTGTTGGATAAGTGACTTAATTTATCCGCGATCTCCCCGCGTTGGAATGCAATGGCTGCTAATTGTTGGCCAGCTTGATTTGCCGTGAATTTTAAGTGAGCTTGGTTTTGACCAATTGCCTTCACATCGGTAACCCGTACGTTGGTAATTGCCAATTTAGGCACCGGATTATCCATTCCAAACGGACCTAATTGCTTAATTTTGGTTACTAAGTCCGTGGAAAGCTCGCTAATTGCAACCGTAGCATCTAAATTCAACTGCGGCCGTTGCCGAAAATCAAGTTGGGCTTGTTCCGCAGCCTTTTCAAGTTGGTCCGCTAAAACTGGCAAATTAGCCTCTTTAACGGTGATCCCAATTGCCATGTGATGACCGCCAAAACCTTCAAAATGCTCGCGCGCCGGGTTCAAGGCTTCAAAAAGGTTTAAATTGGCCACGCTACGCCCGGAACCTTTATATACACCATCCTGGTTTTGATCGCTTAACACGATGGTTGGTTTGTTAGTCAGTTCGACTAAGCGGCTCGCAACAATCCCCAGTACTCCCTGATGCCAATCGTGGCCGCTAATTACTAAGGTCTGTAAATCGCGATGGCCTTCATCTTTAGCAATTTCTGCCGCCATCTCATAAATCTCGTTAACCAACCCTTGGCGTTTAGTATTGGTGGCGTTAATGTCCTTAGCAATCGCGGTAGCTTGTTCCTCGTCAAAGGTCGTCAATAATTTTACGGCTTGGCTAGCGTCTCCCAAGCGACCAACGGCATTAATTCGGGGTGCCACGGTAAAGCCGATTGTTTCTTCATCAATCTGGCTAGTTTCAACGCCCGCCACCGCAATTAATTTTTGCAACCCGATTCGGGAAGTTTCTGGGATTAGCTGCAATCCTAGCTTAACTAAGAGGCGATTCTCGTCAGTCATCGAAACTAAGTCCGCAATTGTACCGATTGCGTATAAGTCCAAAAACTCTTCGGGCACTTCTTCTAATAGCGCACAAGCCACCTTAAAAGCAACTCCCACGCCAGATAAATCTCCGAAGGGATATTCTCCTTCTGGATGTCGGGGATGGACGATTGCATATGCGTTAGGCAATTGATCGGGCATTTCGTGGTGATCAGTTACCACCACGTCCACACCGTGCTCTTGCGCGTAATTAATGGCTTCGTTGCCAGCAACCCCGTTATCAACCGTCACAATTAGTTGAACCTGCTCATTGTTAATAAAATGCTGGTACTCCGCTAAGTTTGGACCGTATCCATCCTTAAAACGGTTCGGCACAAAATAATTTACGTCCGCACCTAACTGAGCAAGGGTTTCATACATGATGGTCGTACTCGTCACCCCGTCAGCATCGTAGTCTCCATAGACCAAAATCTTTTCGTTGGCTTCAATTGCGGACATGATCCGTTCGACAGCTTTTTGCATATCGTGTAGTAAAAACGGGTCGTGTACCACACTTTGATCCATCGCCAAAAAATTGGTCATTTCGTCGGCAGTCCGGAACCCCCGGGCTACTAGGATTCTTACAATGATTGGATCCAGCTGGGTTGCCTTAGCTAACTCCGCAATATCCACATCCGGCAGTGAAGGTACCTGCCAATTAAATCGACTATCTTTCATTAAGTAACATACTCCAGTTATTTCCGGTTAATGATTGGACTGTTAACCAGTCCGTCACCTAAACGCGGAAAGATTTGATAAAATATTGCTCCTAAAGCCATTACCTTAGGAACGTTTACTTCGCGCAGATTTTGTTCAATTGCTCTACGAGTTAGCCACGCAACCCGGTCAGAACTAATGACGAAGTTTTGCACACCTTTAAGATACTTACCGCTTGGATCAGCAATGTTAAAAAAGTTAGTATCCTTTGGACCCGGATTAATCGTGTGCACCCGCACGTTTCGCCGTTTTAATTCTAAGCGTAACGCGTTCGAAAAGCCCACCAGTCCAAACTTCGCCGCAGCATAAGTGGTGGTCTTAGCGGTAGCAACTTTTCCAGCAATCGAGGCAACGTTAACGATGTCTGCCGCCTCACCAACGTGGTCAACCATCAGCGGTAGCAACGCCCGCGTTAGCTTAATGGTTCCCGCTAAATCAGTGCTCAACGTTCGGTCAATTTCGGAAAAATCTTGATTCAACAACGTTTTAAAATAACCTAATCCAGCATTATTAACCAACAGGTCCACAGAGCCTAAATGGCTACGAATCCAACGTCCCGTTGCTTCGATTTGCGCTTCTTGGGTTAAATCACAAGATAACGTAAATACTTGCCGGGCGCCACATTTGAAACAGTCCTGCGCAGTTTGCTTCAACCTATCTGAATTTCGCCCTAAAAGGACCAAGTTATCGTAATAAGGGCAGTTCAAAATCGCAATTTGCCGGCCCAAACCACTTCCAGCACCCGTAATTACCGCAGTTTTCATCAAAGATCATCCTCCTTTATTTTTCCTAACTTCCTACCAAATAGGCCACCTCAGGCCTTTACGGAAGTGGAACGTCAATTTCATCAAAATCTTGAACCACTTTAGTATTGGCAAAAATTGTACAAGCATCTTTTTCTAGCTGTTTAGCGAGTTTACCAGTGTAACGAGCAGAAATGTGCGTTAACAATAGTTTTTTTACCCGACACTTTTGAGCAATTCGGGCGGCTTGCATATTGGTCGAATGGTAATATTTCCTTGCCAAACTACCCTCCTGCTTGCCAAACGTACTTTCGTGCACCAAAACGTCCGCGTGATAAGCTAATTTTTCAATATTGGCCGTCTGACGCGTATCACCAAGAATGGTGACTACCCGACCAGGTTGCGGCTTGCCGATGAAATCTTTGCCATCAATTACTTTTCCGTCCGGTAAAGTAACCTGTTTACCCTGCTTAATTTCCCCGTAAATCGGTCCAGCAGGAATTGCCATTTCCTTTAGCTTATCCACCAATAGTTCTCCGGGATGGTCCTTTTCGCGAACCCGGAATCCATAGCTTTTAATCCGGTGATCTAGTTCAGCAACTTCTACAACGTAGTTCGCATCTTCAAAGAGCTTGCCGCCCTTCGTAATTTCGACAAACCGGATGCGATAAGCCAGTTTAGTTTCCGAAATCCGTAGCGCCGTCATCACAAAGTCCTTAATCCCCGCTGGCCCATAAATGGTTAATTCAGAATCGCCACCTTGATTTGAGCGACTACTCAAAAAACCAGGCAATCCAAAAATATGGTCTCCATGCAAATGGCTAATAAAAATTTTGTCAATCTTTCGCGGACGGATATTAGTTTTTAAAATTTGGTGTTGAGTTGCTTCTCCACAGTCAAATAGCCAAACTTCGTTACTTTCATCTAATAATTTCAATGCCACACTCGTGACGTTTCTAAAACGACCGGGGCTTCCCGCACCCGTTCCTAAAAATTCAAGTTGCATACTTTCACCTATACACTGCCTTAACATCCATTTTTTACTTAATTTAATTGTATCACTAGCATCCATTTTTCTTTTAAGCTATTCTTATTTTAGCAGAACCGCTTAAAGAATATTGAGGAGGGTTTCACTAATGAATTTAAGTAACTTTATCAAATCCACCGTGGAACTTCATTCCAATCTGATTCTCAAGGGCGAACAACAAAAGGCCGTTTCCATAATCACCAAGCTAACCCTCACCAATGACGGTCAAACCATTTTACTGCACGTGGCTAACCGACCGTCAAGTCATTCCGGCTTAACCTTAGGCCAATTACGCGTCCAAACCCGGTTGGCTCAGCCTCAAGCCAAGCTTTGGCTGGTAAATCCCACAAGCGGACTAACCAGTCCCCTCTTTGGCTATTACCTGCGTAAACAATTTTTAATTCTCAAGTGAAAAATCAGTGATTAACCCCGCACAAATGTTTTGTTAATTTGTGATGGTATTCAATCACTGATTTTTGCTATTCTACAAATTCAAATACAAAGTCTAAAATCTGTACACTGTCCCCATTTCGAGCACCTAAGCGCCGTAGTTCATCATCGATTCCCATTCCTCGCATTTGCCGTGCAAAGCGCAACAAACTTTCGTCATGGGTGGTATCCGTCATCTTAAAGAGCTTTTCAATTTTAGCTCCCTTAATTACCCAGACACCGTCTTCGTTGTCGATTTCAAAGTCCTTGTCCGCGTTAAATTCGTAGGTCTTATCGGTCGAATCGGCTGAATTATCCTTAACTACCGTTGGCTGAGGCGTCGATTCTAAGACATCGGCTGTCCGAGAAATCAGCTTGCTAAGGCCTTCATGCGTAATCGAAGAAATTGGGAAGATCTCAAAATCACGGTAACGTTCATCGGCCCGAACCTTTTTCTCGAATTCGGCTAATTGCTCGTCCGCACCCGGTAAATCCATCTTGGTTGGCACAATAATTTGCCGCCGCTTAATTAAATCGGGGTTGTATTTTTCTAGCTCCGCGTTAATCTGTTCAAAATTAGTAAACGGATCTGCTTCGGTAAGCCCACTCATATCTACCAGGTGAAGCAACACCCGAGTTCGTTCTACGTGTCGTAGGAATTCAAACCCGAGCCCCACGCCCTGAGAAGCTCCTTCAATTAGTCCTGGAATATCAGCAATAACAAAGTCACGTCCGTCATCTAACTGAACCATCCCTAAGTTAGGTACTAAGGTAGTAAAGTGGTATTCAGCGATCTTAGGTTTTGCACTAGTAACTACTGATAACAGCGTTGATTTGCCCACTGACGGAAATCCAAGCAATCCAACGTCTGCCAAAACTTTCAATTCTAATTGCAATTCCAGTTCTTCACCTGGTTCACCATTTTCGGCAATTTCTGGCGCCGGATTCCGTGGGTTAGCAAAATGCATATTGCCCCGACCGCCGCGGCCACCTTTGGCAACTACTAGTTCTTGACCATTTTCTGTTAAATCCCCGATTACTCGGCCAGTAGTTAAATCCCGAACGATTGTCCCACCAGGAACCATAATTACTAAATCTTCAGCACTCCGTCCGGTCATTTGCTTATTCATCCCGTTTTTCCCGGATTCGGCCTTAAACTTGTGGCGGTAACGGAAATCCATTAAGGTGCGCAAACCCGGATCAACCTTTAAGATTACGTCTCCGCCGCGACCCCCATCGCCACCGGCAGGTCCACCGTTAGGAACGTACTTTTCACGCCGAAAGGCAACGATTCCGTTTCCCCCGTTACCGGCCTTAATATTTATTTTAACTTGATCTACAAACATGTTTTTCTCCTAATCTTTTTTAACTGCGTTAACCGTTAGTCACCGCTTCACCGCACTTAGCGAGATTTTAATCGTTTTAGCAACCTTCGCAGAGATTCCCAATGCTTCGATTTCTTCAATTTTAGCGTCCCGAATCTTATTCAGTGACCCAAATTCCCGTAAAAGTTTGTTACGTGTTTTTGGTCCAACCCCGTTAATCGAATCTAGTTGTGATGATAACGAGTTTTTGGCGTGCATTTGCCGGTGGAAAGTAATCGCAAACCGGTGCACTTCGTCTTGAATCCGTTGGACTAGGTAAAATCCCTGACTCTTAGGGTCAAGCTGCACCCGCTGGTCTTGATCACCAAAGATTAAATCTGCGGTTTTATGCTTATCATTCTTTACCATTCCAGCAACCGGAATGTGCAAACTAAGCTCATTCACCAGCACATCGCGCGCGGCATTTAACTGTACATCTCCGCCATCCATTAAAATCAAATCAGGCAGCGATTGGTGTTCCTTTAATAGTCTAACATACCGACGCCGAATTACCTCCCGGGTACTGGCAGCTTCATCCGCGTGATCAACAGTATTCAGCTTAAACTTGCGATACATCTTCTTGTCGGGTTTGCCGTCGGTAAAGACCACCATCGCCGAAACTAAATCGGCTCCTTGAATATGTGAATGGTCAAAAGCCTCGATCCGGTGTCCCTCGGGGATTCCCAGGGCATCGGTAATTTCCTTCATGGCTCCCACGGTTTTGCTTTCGTCAAGCTCTAACAAACGGAACTTTTCTTCTAACGTAATTTGGGCATTCTCGCGAGCCAAATTCATTAAGTCCCGTTTTTCCCCTCGTTTAGGCGTACGGACCGGCACTCCTAAAATTTCGCTAATAATTTGATTGTCCAATCCTTCTGGCACCAAAATTTCATTAGGCAACACTTTATTTTTATTATTGTAAAATTGCAAAATGAACGAAGAAAATTCGTCAGCCACATCCGAAGCAATTGGAAACAACCGTTTCTCGCGCTTCATCAACCGGGATTGACGGATGAAGAAAATCTGAATGGATAACCATCCCTTATCCAAATAAAAGTTGAACAGGTCCCGGGGGGTGCGGTCGTTAGAAATGATCCGCTGCTTTTCAACGGTAACTTCAATGTAGTGAATCTGATCCCTAATTTCAGCGGCCCGTTCGAATTCCATTGCCTCAGAAGCTTGCTGCATTTTTGCCTGCAACGACTTTTTAACTTTAGCAACGTTCCCTCGCAAAAAGGACTTAATTTTAGCAATCTGTTGGTCATATTCTTCTTTAGGAACCTCTTTAAAGCAGGCCCCCAGGCATTGCCCCATGTGGTAATACAGACAGGGCCGTCCTTGATATCCATTACAACGCCGTAAGGGATAAACCTTTTCTAAAAAATGAAGCGTTTCTTCAGCTGCGTAAACATTCGGGTACGGTCCAAAGTAGTATCCCCCATCACGCCGGACGTTAGAAACAATTTGCATCCGCGGATCCTTTTCATTTGTAATTTTAATGTAAGGATATCCGGTTCCCTTTTTCAACTTGATGTTGTAATAGGGCTGGTACTTCTTGATTAACGTAATTTCTAGTAAAAATGCTTCCTTATCACTGGCGGTGACGATGTAGTCGAAATCAGCAATTTCACTTACTAATTTAGCCGTTTTACCTTCATGACTGCTTTTAAAGTACGAGCGCACCCGGTTTTTTAGATTCTTCGCCTTACCGACGTAAATAATTTGACTATTCAAATTTTTCATCTGGTAACAGCCGGGTTTGTCCGGTAACAAAGCCAATTTATGCTCAATATGCTCTGACGCCAAATCACTGCCTCCTAGTTTACATAATTACTCGTAACTCATAACATTATACTCTGATTTAACCATAATTATCAATCAAAAGGAACCATTCCCATTACATAGTAAAACCCCCACCGTTAATCGCAAAAATCACTTTGGGGGTTTTAAAATTAGCCAAGTCAATTAGTTTATTGCAAATTAATTTTCGAGAGAAAATCCTGGGCCCGGCTAGTTTGTGGCTGAACAAAAAAGCTATCGGGAGTTCCCTTTTCTTGAATATTAGCTGCATCCATAAACCAAATCTGGTCCGAGACCGATTTAGCAAATTGCATTTCGTGAGTAACCACTACCATTGTCATACCGGATTGGGCTAAATCCCGCATAACTGTTAAAACTTCGCCAACCATTTCCGGATCTAACGCCGAAGTGGGTTCATCGAATAACATTACAGCCGGTTCCATCGCTAACGCGCGAGCGATGGCAACCCGTTGCTTTTGTCCGCCTGACAGATTTCCCGGGTACGCATCCGCTTTATCTGCCAAGCCCACCTTTTCTAGCAGTTTTTGAGCCTGGTTCCGGGCTTCTTCTTCAGGAATTCCCTTTACCCGTCGTGGTGCTAATGTAATGTTTTCCAACACCGTAAGGTTAGGAAATAAATTAAAGTTTTGAAAAACCATGCCCACCTTTTGCCGCACTTCTTCAATTTCACGTAAGCTTTTTTCTACTAGGTTCCGTCCTTCAAAAACCACCGCGCCCGCAGTTGGCCTTTCTAACAAGGTTAAACAACGCAAGAAAGTGCTTTTCCCGGCTCCCGAAGGGCCAATCACACTAATCACCTCACCTTCCTTCACCTCCGCCGAAACGTCTTTTAAAATCACGTTCTGCGCAAACGATTTAGTTAAGTTTTCAATCTTAAAAATTGTTTTCGTCATTAGTTAAACTTCCCTTCGTAAAATTTTAATAACCGCGATAGCGAGAAAGTTAAAACGAAGTAAAGGACCATCGCTACTAAAATTGGTGCAACGCCCCGATAAGTATCTGATTGGACAATTTTTAACTGGTAAATTAGGTCCGTCACCCCAATAATGGAAACAATCGAACTTTCCTTGATTAGGGAAATAAATTCATTGCCAAGCGCTGGCCAAATATTTTTTAAGGCCTGTGGTAAAACTACGAAACGCAACCGGTCTTGATAATTTAGTCCTAAACTTTGGGCAGCTTCGACCTGTCCTTCATCAACCGAATTAATTCCTCCCCGAATCACTTCGGCAACGTAAGCCGCACTATTTAAGGAAACTGCGATCATCCCAGCAGTCAGCGCCGGTAAATTCACCACAATTCCCAGACCAAAGTAAACCAACATCAGTTGCACCATTAGCGGAGTTCCCCGAACAAATTCTACATAAGCCAACGCAATTGCTCGCAGGCTAGTGTGTCGACTTAAGCGCATTAAGGCTAGCAGTGCTCCGATTATTGAACCAAAACAAACGCCCACTAACGAAATTAAGATCGTGTATCCCACTCCAAGTGCAAAGTACTTCCAATAATGGATCATGGAGGTATCTACAGTATTGCCTTTTAAATAAGTTCCCGCCGTTTTTAAGTATTCTGGTAACCGTTTTTGCTTTTTTATCCGCGCAATGGTCTGGTTAATTTTAGCTTTTAAAACTGGAGAGCCCTTAGGTAAGGCTACTGCCGTGCTAGTTTCGTCATCATTCAATTTAAAATGGGCGTTGAGAATCTTTAATCCCTGATTATTTGCGGCGTAGGCCTCCGCGGTGGGCTTTTCCATTACGATTCCATCGACCTTATTAGTTTGCAAGGCCAAAATCAAATCAGTTCCCTTCTCAATTCCCCTTACCGAAGCCCCCTTAATTTGCTTTTTGGCGAGGTTATATTGGATTGACCCCGTTTGGGCAGCCACCTTCCGTTGATGAAACGAGTTTTTATCCTTAAATAAATGCCCGTCCTTTTGATTGATAATAATACTTTGACCACCTTGATAATAAACGTTAGAAAAATCAACCGATTTCCGCCGAGCTGCACTAGGATTCATTCCCGAAAGAACCATATCAACCTTGCCAGTTTGTAATCCTACTAGTAAGGAATCAAAATCCATGTTTTTAATTTTTAGTTTTACTCCTAGATCATGGGCAATATCTTTAGCAACGCTGATATCCATTCCCACGTCCTTACTTTTTCCATTACTAGAAGTTTGAAACTCATAAGGCGCGTAATCTGGGCTCGTTCCCAAAACGATATATCCCCGCTCTCTAATTCGTTGATAAGTGGGGTCTTTCGTCGTAGCGTGCACCGTGTCCGCTATGTCAACTCCCGTACTAATCAAACATAATGAAAATATAATGAATAACCAATTAAAAAATGTCTTCTCTTTTCTCATCGCAATCTCCTTATTCATGTAATGTTTATTAATATACACTATGAATACTAACTGCGGAAGACTGATTGCGTTATTTTGAATTATTATTCATAATAATCTGAATATTAGTTATGGAAATGTATATTTCTGACAATTACTAATATTTTTGGTATGATATGCGCAAGGGAGTGATTATCAAATGGGATTAACCGTAAAAAGAACGACCGATTTAGAAAAAATGCTGGGGCAATTTACTAATCCGGCAACCACCGCTGAAGAAAAAAAGAAGAAAGATAAATTTTTAGCTAAAGATAAAGACAAAAAAGGACAAAAAAAATAACCATCGTTACCAACTTGCTTCATTTCACGAGGCCATTGGTAACGATGGTTTTTTATTTTTTATTTAAAGCTGTGCGGGTACCGTTTTGCTAAGTCTTTAATGTTTTTTTGGGCAACCTCTTCAAAAGGAATGTCCGCCCACTGTGCGACTTGGGATAAATACCAAAGTACGTCGCCCATTTCCTTGGTTAACTGTTCCTTATCTAAATCCGCGCCCCGGAAAGTATAGTTTTTAACTAAATTAACTACCTGACCACTTTCACCCGCTAGCCCCAAAGCACAATTCGTTAATACTTGTTCATTGCCTAAAAGGGTTTTATTAGCTTTCTTTTGATACTCGTTAAATTCCATTTCTAATCACCCATCCTATCTTCAATCCATTGCCAAATTGCGTCCTTGCCAAACTTAGTTTGCGCAGAAAACATTTGAAACGCGTCTTGCTGATCAAAATTAAGGACTTTTTTTATCCGGCTTTCATGCTGGTTCCATTTTCCGCGGGCAATTTTATCACTCTTAGTAGCAACCACTAATACCGGAATATCATAGTAGCGTAAGTATTGATACATGGAAATATCATCATCAGTTGGATCATGCCGAGCATCCACCAGTGAAATTACTCCCTTAAGTTCCTTGCGAGAAGTCAAATATTTTTCAATCATCCGACCCCATTTTTCCCGTTCCTTTTGGGATACTTTTGCATATCCGTATCCGGGTACGTCAACAAAAAAGAGTTGATCTTCGACCCGGTAGAAATTTAGTGTCTGTGTCTTTCCTGGTTGTGAAGACGTCCGCGCGTACGACTTCCGGTTGATCAACGTGTTGGTCAACGAAGATTTTCCCACGTTAGAACGCCCTACCAAGGCAATTTCGGGGTAGCCTTGTTCGGGATACTGTTCAGGCTTTACAGCACTAATTTGTAACTCTACATTATGGACTTCCATTAAATTCCCACCTTCCAATTCCGCCTTTAATCATAACACGGATTCAAAAAAAAGAACCAGGCTTAAGTAATTCACCTAGTTCCAATTTTTGAAATTACGATGCTTGTTCGTTGGTTAGTTCCACTTCTGGTTCTACGCCGTCAACCACCGTTTTCTTGTTAACCGTAACTTTAGCAACGTTATCTCGGGACGGAATTTCAAACATGATGTCCCGCATCACGTTTTCAATAATCGACCGCAGACCCCGCGCCCCCGTATTCCGGCTAATTGCTTGTTCAGCAATCGCGTGCAACGCTTGCGGGGTAAACTTCAATTCAACCCCATCAAGGGCAAGCAAGGCTTTATATTGCTTAACTAAGGCGTTCTTAGGCTCGGTTAAAATCCGGACTAAGTCTTCTTCAGTTAATTTTTCTAAAGCAGTTAAAATTGGTAAACGACCGATAAATTCGGGAATTAAACCAAATTTTAACAAGTCTTCAGGGATTACTTGTTGCATCAAGCTCTTACTTTCATCTAACGAAGTGCTTGCATTCGTTCCAAACCCAATCGTCTTATCGCCTAAGCGATTCTTTACGATTGTTTCAATTCCGTCAAACGCACCCCCGACAATGAATAAGATGTTGGTAGTGTTAATTTGAATGAATTCTTGTTGCGGATGCTTCCGTCCACCTTGAGGAGGAACGTTAGCAATCGTACCTTCCAAAATCTTTAGTAAAGCTTGTTGGACACCTTCACCCGAAACATCCCGGGTAATTGAAACATTTTCGCTCTTCTTAGCGATTTTATCAATTTCATCGATGTAGATAATCCCGTGTTCGGCTGCTTCAACGTCATAATCGGCATTTTGCAAAAGCTTGAGCAAGATGTTCTCAACATCTTCTCCCACGTATCCTGCTTCAGTTAAGGTAGTCGCATCCGCGATTGCAAACGGCACGTTCAAGATTTTAGCCAAACTTTGAGCCAAGAAAGTTTTACCGGAACCAGTTGGTCCAATTAAACTGATATTACTTTTTTGTAATTCAGGACCATCATCCTTAGCATCCGCCTGGGCCATTTTGTTAATCCGTTTGTAGTGGTTATATACCGCTACGGATAACGTCTTTTTAGCCTCTTCTTGACCAATTACGTATTGGTCGAGGTAATCAACAATTTCCGCAGGAGTCGGGATGTTAGTGATTTCAGTGGGTTTCTTTTCCGAAGCAAGTTCTTCGTCAATGATTTCTTTACATAGGTCAACACATTCATTACAGATATATACATCTGGACCAGCAATAATCTTTTTTACTTGATCTTGTGTTTTACCACAAAAAGAGCAAGCAATTTGGTCAGATGTCTGTTGATCATCATACAATCCTGTCACCTCTCAAATATTTATACAACCATCATAGCAGAATCCCTAAGGATACGCCAATTTAAACGTTTTGCTAGCTGATGGCGCATTTATCCTAAATAAGTAGAAAGAGGCTGGAAAATTACCTTTTCCAACCTCTCTAGTACCACCGTTAACTCTTTAAATTACCGGTGGACAATTCGTAGCCAACTTGGTTACTTCCTACTTTAAAAAATTCAATTATTTCTTAGCACTCTTCTTAGCTTTTGACTTAGGTTCTTCAATTGCAGAATCCTTGATCAAGTCAACAGCTTGCTTAATTGCTACATCATGTTTAACCATGTCAGCAGTCAATGCAGAGCGAACTGCTTTTTCTTCCATGTTGTATTGTTCAGCTAAGCTCTTGTATTCAGCATCCAATTCTTCGTCAGAAGGATCGATCTTTTCAGCTTCAACGATTGCTTCAAGAACTAAGGTTGTCTTAACCCGGTTTTCAGCACCTTCACTAAGTTGTTGGCGAAGTTGGTCTTCTGATGAACCAGTTAATTGGAAGTACATGTCTGGGCTAATACCTTGTTGTTGCATGTTTGCAAGATATTGGTTAACTTGACGGTCAACGTCTTCACGCAGCATTGCTTCAGGAATTTCTTTGATTTCAGCATTGTCAACGGCTGCTTGGATTGCTTCGCTTTCCTTAGCTTCGTCAGCTGCTTGAATCTTACGTTCCTTGATTTGGTCCTTAGTTTTAGCTTTCAATTCTTCAAGTGAATCTACGTCTTCATCAACGTCCTTAGCGAATTCGTCGTCAAGTTCTGGAAGTTCCTTAGTCTTGATTTCATGAATCTTAACCTTGAATAGCGCTTCCTTACCTTGAAGTTCTTCGGCTTGGTAATCTTCTGGGAAGGTTACCTTAACGTCAACGTCGTCATCCGTGTTGTGACCAATTAATTGATCTTCAAAACCTGGGATAAAGGAGTTTGAACCAAGTTCTAAGTCATAGTTAGTGGCCTTACCGCCATCAAAAGGTACGCCGTCAATTGAACCATCAAAGTCGATAGTCACTGTGTCGCCCTTTTCAGCTGGTTTGCCTTCTTTTAAGACTAATTCAGCTTGTTGTTCACGTTTCTTTTCAATTTCTTCGTCAACTTCTTTTGAAGTTACGCGAGTGCTTTGCTTGATTACCTTAACACCCTTGTATTCGCCAAGCTTAACTTCTGGCTTAACGGTAACAATCGCGCTCAATACCCAAGGTTCGCCCTTTTCAAGCTTTTCAACGTCAACTTGTGGTTGGTCAACTGGTTCAATACCAGCTTCCTTAATTGCTGCTGAATAAGCATCTGGTAATACGATGTTTAAAGCATCTTGGTATAAAGCTTCTTCACCATAAAGTTTGTTAAAAATTTGGCGTGGTACATGTCCCTTACGGAATCCTGGAACATTTAAACTCTTCTTAGTACGTTGAAATGCTTTATCAACGCCTTCTTTAATCATATCAGTACCAACTTCGAAAGTTAATTTACCTTCGTTAGTACCTGTTTTTTCCCACTTTGCAGTCATTGTGTTCCCTCCGACAAATGATTTATTTCATTACAATTCTGGATTGCATACGCTTATAATCTTAACGTATATAATTCAAAAAGTAAATATGAATATAACAAAAAAACCCGCAAATAGCGGGTTTTTCGCGGGACTAATGTAAATATTAGTCGTCGATTTCTGATACAACACCGGCACCAACAGTGTGTCCACCTTCACGAACAGTGAACTTAGTACCTTTTTCAATAGCAACTGGTTCGATAAGTTCTACAGTAAATGTAACGTTATCACCAGGCATAACCATTTCAACGTTGTCAGGTAATTCGATAACACCTGTTACGTCAGTTGTATGGAAGTAGAATTGTGGGCGGTAGTTTGAGAAGAATGGAGTATGACGTCCACCTTCTTCTTTTGATAGAACATAAACTTCACCCTTGAACTTCTTGTGAGTTTGGATTGAGCCAGGAGCAGCCAATACTTGACCACGAACAACTTCGTCACGGTTGATACCACGTAGAAGTGCACCAACGTTATCGCCGGCTTCACCAACGTCAAGAGTCTTACGGAACATTTCAAGACCAGTAATTGTAGTCTTCTTAACGTCATCCTTAAGACCGATGATTTCTACTTCGTCACCAACTTTAACTTCACCACGGTCGATACGACCTGAAGCAACTGTACCACGACCAGTGATCGTAAATACGTCTTCAACAGGCATCAAGAATGGCTTGTCAGTTGAACGTTCTGGTGTTGGAATGTATTCATCAATTGTGTCCATAAGTTCCATGATAACTTTTTCTTGTTCTGGGTCGCCTTCAAGAGCCTTCAAAGCTGAACCGCGGAGAACAGGAACATCGTCACCAGGGAAATCATATTCAGATAGAAGTTCACGAACTTCCATTTCAACAAGGTCAACCAATTCGTCGTCATCAACAAGGTCAGTCTTGTTCAAGAATACAACGATGTAGTCAACACCAACTTGGTGAGCAAGAAGAATGTGTTCACGAGTTTGTGGCATAGGACCATCAGTTGCAGCAACAACCAAGATAGCACCATCCATTTGAGCAGCACCAGTGATCATGTTCTTAACGTAGTCAGCATGTCCTGGGGCGTCAATATGAGCGTAGTGACGCTTTTCTGTTTCGTATTCAACGTGAGCTGTGTTGATTGTAATCCCACGTTCCTTTTCTTCAGGAGCAGCATCAATATCAGCGTAATCTGAAGCTTGAGCTAATCCCTTTTCTGACAACACTTTTGTAATAGCAGCTGTCAAAGTAGTCTTCCCATGGTCAACGTGGCCAATTGTACCAATATTTACATGGGGTTTTGTTCTTTCGTAATGTTCTTTTGCCATTAATACGAACCTCCTGTATGTCGTAAGAATCACTCAGCATTCAAATGAATAACTGGATCCTTTAAAAAATATTATACTACATCCTCCACGAAAGGCAAAGCACCCTCAGAGAATCCTCTAGTATTGTATAATAATCGCCTTTATTTTGTAAACTAAAATATTATAATTATTTGGCTTTTTTATTAACTACCCATAATACTGTTCATGATTTTGTTTAAGTCGTGAAATTGTTTCACCTCTTTTCCAGCCAGAAACTGGGCTTGCAATGCTGCCAGCCATCCCGTAGCCGTAGCAAAAACCCGCTCTGGAAAAGGAAATGCTAAATCGTACATTAGCCCCGCTTGCTGAATCAATAACTCTGCCTGAACCGGATCTGCACTTTGTTCAATTAATCGCATAAGTTCTTTACGTAAACGACTGGCATCAATTTGGGCTGGGACCACCCGATAGCTTTTTTCGTCAAGCCAAATAAAATCTAATTCGCGTTCAACCCGTAAATCGACCAGGTCTTTTAGAATTGAAACGCGGGTAAGTTGGTTTAAGTACGGGTCCACTAAGTTAAAACTTGCTGCCCGAATATAGTTTTTTTGTGGCAAGTGGTATGCTTGCTTAATTGCTTTTATCTGATCCGCTAATTGACGATCACCGAGATGATAAAAATGGCGTTCATCGGCCCGCACGCTTTGCGGAAAATCTTCCTGATAGCGGCCTTCGGCTTCTTCGAGGCGCGTCACCATCGCCGGTGTTTTCATCTGCTGATCGGCTGACGCTAAAGTTTTCCACGCCACAATGAAATTATTAGTAGCAATTAACGCCCCTAAATAATCCGCAAAAACTCCCGGATGATGCAAAAAATTGGTCGACTGATTTGCGACCAATTGTAATGCTTCAGAATATTGTTGATTAGCAACGTAAAAATGGTTTAATAATTCCGCAACCTGGGTGGTAGGCGTCTTTTCATCAAGTTCTTCCAAAATTTGGATCGCTTGGGCTTGTTTACCATCATCCCAGAGTTCTTTAGCCTGGGTGAGTTGTTCATCAATTTCCTTCATTATTTTTTCTTACTAACCTTTTTAGCTTTTTTATGGTGCTGATTAACTTCCATAATCACTGGCAAAATTACCGGACGCCGCTTAGTTTGGTCGTAAAGGTACTTACCTAATTTGTCGCGGACATCTTGTTTCAAATGTCCCCAATCAAATTCTTTGTTATCTAAGTTAGCTTGCACGGTTTTCTTAACTAGTTTAGAACTTTCTTCAATTAGGTCACCGCTTGCTTTAACATACACAAACCCTTTTGAAGTGATCTTAGGTTCCTTAATAATAATTTTCTTCTTCCGGTCAATGGTAACTACCGCAACAAACACTCCATCTTCAGAAAGGATCTTCCGGTCCCTTAGCACAATGTTACCAATGTCACCGACCCCGATTCCATCGATCATTGTATTGCCAACTTCAATACCCTTACCATGGAACATTTCACCATCCTGGTACTCTAAAACGTCACCTTTATTGACGATGAAAATTTGTTCTGGTTTCATTCCAACCTGTTCAGCTAGCTCTTGGTGAGCCGCCAACAATCGGTACTCACCCTGAATTGGAATCAAAAACTGGGGCTTAATTAAATTCAGCATCAACTGTAAATCGTTACGACTTGCGTGGCCGTTTGCATTAGCGCGGTCAGAAATCGACTTAACTTCGGCCCCTGCCCGGTAGAGCATATCCTTAGTCTTCGCAAAGGTTGTTTCCATTGCGTGGGAAGGGTTGGTAGCAATTAAAACTAAATCACCCTGCTCAATTCGTAATTTTCCCCGACGACGAGAAGCCATTTTTTGTAAGGCTTTGATTGGCTCGCCTAACTTACCCGTTTCTAAAACGATGGTTTCTTCTGGAGCAAGCTTATCAAGTTTATTTAACGGAACGATTAAGTCATCGTCTGGAATATTAATCTTATTCAATTTAATCGCCGTATTAACGATTTTTTCTAAATCGTGACCCGTCAAAACAACTTTGCGTCCCGACTGAACAGCCGCGTCGATTACTTGCTGAATTCGTAAAATATTCGATGCTACGGAAGCGACCACTACCCGGCCTTCATGATACTTGATGATTTCACCGATGCTTGCTGCAATTTCGGTTTCGTTAGAAGGCCGTTCAAAGTTTTCTGCGTTAGCTGAATCACTCAATAACGCAATTACCTTCTTAGTACCAATTTGGGCTAACCGTCCAAAATCAGTCGCGTATCCATCTGTAGCGGTTTGATCAAACTTGAAATCTCCGGTGTATACGATTCGTCCTTCATCACAATCCAAGACGATTCCTAATGAATCTGGAATGGTATGCGTAGTTTTGAAAAACGAGACCGTCACGTCCCCAAAATCAATTTCCTTCTTCTCGTCCACCACGTGAAAGTTTTTAAATTTGCGTAAGTCGGGGTCATCATTGACCGTAATTTTTGCCAACGCAATTGTCATTTCCGAACCGAATACCGGCACCTCAATTTCCTTTAAAAAGTAAGGTAATGCTCCAATGGCATCCGCATGGCCGTGGGTCAAGAACACCCCGACAATTCGGTCTTTATTTTCAACTAGATACGAGAAATCCGGAATTACTATGTCAATTCCCAATAACTCGTTTTCAGGGTACTTAAGCCCACAATCCAAAATATAAATATCATTATGGATTTCAACTGCATACATATTTTTTCCGTTTTCGCGAACGCCGCCAAACGGAATGATTTTTATAACATCACTCATTTTTTCACCTACATTAAATATTCTTTAGTTTCCGCACAATTTATATACTGCTTTAATTTTAGCATAGATTAATTGTCAAAAACAAAAAGCACGCAGGAAGACTTTGGCGTTCACTTTATCTATACGGCAAAATTTATCTAACAAATTTCTCTAAATTGACCACGGCCAGTGCTTGGTCTGCCGTTAACACATTAGTAAAACAAACCCATCCCCCATTTTTAATGCCGCTCATTTAGCAATTAGGAGGTTTTTTATTTAAAAATTTACTTTTCGCTTCCAAATAAAAAGCAGTCTCACGCTCCGGAGATTGCTCCAATTTAACTAACTATTTTAGGATTTCAATAATTTATTAACCAGCTGATTAAGTCAACTTAATTATTAAGCAGAACTCCCTCGTATTTTTCTAGGGTAAACAAAAAAGCCCCGCATCGAGATGCAGAGGGCTTTATCTGACCAATCTTAACGACGAAGGCCAAGACTCTTGATTAATTCACGGTAACGTTGTACGTCTGTCTTACGTAGGTAAGCAAGTAAGTTACGACGATGACCGATCTTCTTCATCAATCCACGTTGTGAATGGAAGTCTTTCCGGTGAACACGGATGTGTTCGTTGATTTCGTTAATGTCTGCTGTCAAAACTGCGATTTGTACTTCTGCAGAACCTGTATCGCCTTCGTGACGAGCGTATTTTGCAATAATTTCGTTCTTCTTTGCTTGTGAAATTGCCATTTTATCCACCTCATTCTTTAAATTGCCCAAGACTGAGTAAATCGTCGGCAGATCGATAGACTAAGTAATGGGTTTGCTTTTATAAGCACATCCTAGTTTACCGAAACTCAAAACTTTTTTCAAGTTTATTCGAGCATTGCATTAATAACGTACTTTCTGTATAATACTACTGTTGTATTAAGCATACTCTGGAGGTGAATAATATGCCAGTTATCAAATCTGCAATGAAACGTGTTCGTACAAACGAAAAAGCTGCTGCTCGCAACCGTTCGCAATTGAGCGCAATGCGTACCAGCATCAAAGCATTTGAAATTGCTGCTAAGAACAACGCTGAAAACGCTAATGAACTTTTAAACACAGCTTACAGCCGTATTGACCGTGCTAAGACAAAAGGTCTTATCAAGGCTAACAACGCTGGACGTAAGAAGTCTCGCTTAGCAAAAATGCTTGCTAAATAAAAAAGCACCGGTGATCCGGTGTTTTTTTATTGCCATCCATTTTTAAATTTAACTAGAAACAACTCAAAGAGTTCCTGTGGGGGTCTTTGGGTTGTTTTTAATTGCTCTTCTAAATCAAGCAATCCGAGAAAAGCACGTTTGAGGCTAGCCATATCAAATTGGCGCACCGCCTGCATAGCTAATTTAATTCGGTACGGATGGGCCTTTAATTCTTGAGCAAGTTTACCTTGAGAAAATCCCCGTTCCGTTAAAATTTTAACCTGTAAGAGTAACCGAAATTGACTAACTAAGGCGGCGTTAATTCGCAATGGTTGTTCTTGGTTAAGCAACAAGACGGAATAGTCTGCAATCGACTGTCGCACATCCCCCTTCATCAACACCTTAATCAAATCAAAAACATTTTGGGTCAGACTTTTGGGAACGAGTTTTTGTACCGCCTCTAGGTCAATGTGCTTCGAATCCGCTGCGTAAACGGTCAATTTTTCCAATTCATTAATCACTTGCGCTAAATTATTTCCCGTTCGTAAAATCAATTCTTCGACTGCCGGGCTGGCAATTTGAATTTGTCGCTCGTTAACAAACTGTTGAATTAACTGCCGAGTATCAGCCTCTTTAGGCGGGTTAGCGTCAATAACGGTGGCCTGCTTTTTCAAATCTTTGACGATTTTTTTTCGGCCATCCAATTTCTCATATTTAGCGGCAAACACTAAAATAGTCGTGGGTTCGGGTTGCTTCAAGTAATTAATTAAGCCGTCCAAATTAAACTTAACTTTAGTTTTTTCACCAGTTAGAAAAACCGGATTATTAGCAATCACCAGCCGATAGTCCCCAAAAAATGGCGAGGATTGCGCATCGTCTAATAACAAGCCTAAATCGGTATTTTCTAAGTCGTACGTTCCAACATTCATCACTTGCTGGTCTTCTGGGATTAGCGCGGTTAGTATTTTTTTGGCTGCGTTTTGAATGTAGTTATCCGGCCCTTCAATCAAATAGATTGGCTGAAGGTTACCTTTAGCAACATCCTTTTTTAAATCAGTAAGTTTCATTGAACAATGCTTCCTTTTTTATCAATTCCTACCTTCCATCTTCCCATACCATTGAAAAAATATCTATAAGAAATCATCCCGTAATCTTGGGTAGAAACGACCGGAATTCGTAACCGTTGCAGGCGCTCAATCACTTCCGCATTTGGATGGCCGTACCGGTTATTTCGTCCCGCCGAAACGACCGTTAGTTTAGGGGAAATTGCGGATAACAATTCAGGCGAATTAGCAGTCTTGCTGCCATGGTGTCCCAATTTAAAAATATCCACCTTACCAACCAATTCTGGATTTTGTAGTAGTTTCTGTTCACCACTAATATCTAAATCACCAGTCAATAAAATTCTTTTTCCGCCAAATTTACCTTCCAGCACTAAAGAATCTTCGTTTGCACCCTTCCCCGGCCGTTCCGGATATAAAATTTGCAGCGGTAGTCGGGAAACTTGAGCACCTTTTAATACCTCAACGATCCGGGTTTGGTGGAGATAGGGCAAAATTTGGTAACGGAAGTTATCCGTTTTTTCTACCCCGGCGGGAAAGAGCAGCTGTTGGACCTTTAAATTTTGCAAAACCGCCTTTGCTTCTCCAATATGGTCAACGTCTTGGTGGGTCAAACAAAGTGTATCAATCTTACTAATGCCAATGCTTTGTAAATAATTAATTGAACTATTCTTAGCAATTGTAGAAGTCTGCTTTTGCCGGGAGCCAAACCGTAACTTACCACCCGTGTCCACCATGGTTACCGATCGGTTAAAAGGCTCCCGAATTAAAATACTGTCTCCTTGACCGACGTCAAAGAACGTAACCTCTCCAAAAGGCAGTAAGCGAAAATAAACTCCCGTCGCTATCCAAGTTAACCAATAAACTTTAAAAAGTCGTTTCTTCAAGGTCTGTGCATCCGTGGATACAATTTTAAGTGCAATCATTAAAAGAAACATCACCAACCAGCGACTAGGCTTTCCGATTAGTAAAAGTCCCGGAAGCTGATCTAACCGTTGCAATCCCCACTCTACCCCGATAATCACCTGATTAATCACGCTGGCAGTGAGTGGGAAACAAAAAGCTATTAAAACAGCCGGGATCACTAAGCTTGAAAAAAGCGGTACGCATAGTAAATTAAAAAGAACCGTCAAAAGGTGGATTTTGTACATCGAAAAGAGGATAATCGGTATTTCTACCAAAAATAGTTTAAATGAAATTTTTAAACTGCTAGTGGTACTTTGACTAATCAAAACTAGAGATAGCAAGTAACTTAGCTGACCACCCATTTGAAGCAGCACGAATGGATTCAGCCATAGATTAATCAATAAAACTATGCACCAAGCCTCTACGCCACCCCTAAAATTCAACCGTAGTCGTTGTGCCACCAGCTTAATTAAAACTAGCGTGACTGCCCGAAAAAGGCTTGTACTTCCCCCTCCAAACACGAAATAAACCGGTAAAACTACCATTTGTATGGTAAACAAAGTTTCCCGATCAATTCGCAACAAGATTCCTATTTTTTCAATCAACTTGATGAAGTAAAAAACGTGTAATCCCGAAATACAAAATAAGTGAATAATCCCTAAATTACGCAGTTTTTCACTATTTTCTTTTAGAAAATCGGTCTGCTCGCCCAAAATGATTCCCGCGCAATAACTACGCAACGGTTCTGCAAACTGCTGACAGCGGTCTAATAACTTCTTCCGCCAGTGGTGCATCCATGCTTGGTAACTCTTTAAGGGGAGTTGTCGAACATTGATCAGCTGCGTCTTGTTTAAGTTATAGTAAACCTTTTTACCGTACATAATGCGGCGAAAATCAAATTGGTTCACGTTGGTTGGTTGCGCTAACGGCCCCAGATTTCCCGCAACTTCTAGTTGTAAATCTTGCGAATTATTTTGGAAGCTTTGCTGTAATTTGGGAGACTCCAGTGGGATAAAAGCCTGAACTCCTTGGTGATCAAAACTATTATTAAACGCTCGGATGCTGATCCCATCTTCTCGAATTTTGACCTCATCAGGGTGCACGTTTAAGATTATCCGCACATTTTCATAACTTTTCTGATGTTGCCCGATAAAATGACTCACGTGACTAAAATGCCACCCAAAAAGCAATCCCAACGTCACAACTTGTACCACTGGGAAAAGCTGCCGCAACCAACAAACCCGGCCAAACCAAACAAATAGCAATACTAAAAAAACTATTGAACGAGTAAAAACATATCCCGCCAGCAAAAAGATCGTCACCGTTGCCCAAATTAAAGAACTACTACTTTCCATCCTTTAATAAAGTTTTGACATCGATTTTAGCTAAATCTTCGTCCGTAAACTTAATTTGCTTAACGGCAACATTTTTACGTTTCAAAAGTGCTACTGCATAAGGGTCGTTATTATAGTTTCGTAAATAATTAATTTTCACAATGCCCGTTTGTAAAAGCATTTTGGTACATTGCAGACACGGAAAGTCGGTAACGTAAATCTCCGCTCCGTCAGTTGCCACGCCAAATTTAGAGCATTGCAACACCGCGTTCATTTCAGCATGAATTGTCCGCACGCAATGGCCATCAACTAAGTAACATCCTTCGTCTAAGCAATGCACGTCGCCGCTAACCGATCCGTTATATCCTCCAGCAATTACGCGCCGGTCGCGGACAATAATTGCTCCGACAGAAAGCCGTTTGCATGTGCTCCGTAGCGATAATAATAGTGCCTGTGTCATGAAATATTGGTCCCAATCAATTCTTTTATCCATTTTAACCATCCTTTTTAAACCGTAATTGAATCCTTTAAACCTGCAAAAATTTTATCACCAATTCCTTGAACCTGCTTTAAATCATCGATGGTTTTAAAGCCACCCTGTTCTTCCCGATAGCTAATAATCTGATCCGCCTTTTTATCTCCAATCCCGTTTAACGTTAACAAAGCATTTTTATCAGCCGTATTGATGTTTACTAACTCACCAGCCGATGAAGAACTTGCCAGGCTTTCATTTCCAGCATTGCCAGCGGTTCCCATTAACTGCTTAGGGTCAAAGTCCTTAATTTCTCCTTTAATGGGTATGTACACTACCTGTTGGTCACTTAATTGTAAAGCCATATTAATGTTTTTGCGGTCCGCAGATTCAGTCAATCCGCCAGCCAGTTCAATTCCGTCGACGACCCGCATCCCCGGTTTTACTTCATAAACTCCCGGTTTTTTAACCGCACCCTTTACGTCCACCATTAACTTCTGCTTCCTAGCTGATTTTTGAACACTATCAGTCGAAGGGTTGCTAGTTACAGAGCTAGATTGAGCTTCCGAACCCGCCATCATCACTTCTGAGCTTTCTTGTGGGGACTGCACATTATTCTTCGGCCGTAGCAAACTAACAACTAACAAAATAGCCGCCATCAAGATGCTTCCTATTATAATTGGTTTTTGGTATTTTTCCCAAATTTCTTCCCACATTTTCACCCCTCCTCAACTATATATACAAAAAAAGACCGGAATTTCTTCCAGTCTTTAGTTTATTTATTTTTTAGTCGACTTTTAAGCTGTAGCTCCACTGCTTCCGGTACTAACCCGTGGATGCTACCACCCATTTTCACCACTTCTTTAATTAAACTTGAAGAGGTAAAGTTCCATTTAGGATCAGCTGGCAAAAAGACGGTTTCAACTTGTTCAGCCAAAAATTGGTTCATTTGTGCGACTTGTGTCTCAAAATCAAGGTCGGCGGCGTTCCGAACGCCACGTACCAAAACGTCCGCATTTAATTCTTTAAAAGTATCCACCGTCAACCCTTTAGACGTGGTAAAGCTCACGTTCTCCAAGTCCTGCATCGCCATCGTCAACAAGTTAACCCGCTCTTGAGGAGAAAATAACGGCTGCTTATTGGTATTAATAGCGACCACTACCACCAGTTCGTCAAAGATTCGCGCAGCACGGCGAATCAAGTCCACGTGTCCGTTAGTAACCGGGTCAAAACTTCCCGCATAAAGTGCCTTCGTCATTATGTTTTGCTTCCTTACTTAAAATATTTTATCTAGCTACCCGCCTTGTAGATAACAATCTTAGTAATACCGTAACGTTGCTCGCGTGTTTTAGCTAACCAGCCAATTTGGTCGGGCAATTCGACTTCTTCACTAGTTTCACAGACAATGGTGACGTCTTTAGCAAGTAAATCTAGCTCCATCAGGGACACAATATCTTGGGCGATGGTTTGCAATGCGTATGGCGGGTCAAAAAAGACCATGTTATACGATACCGCTTGCTTCGCTAAATTATGAATCACCTTTTTGGTATCACCCTTAATTATCTGAAACTGCTCCGGATGTTTCGTTACCTGTACATTATCCCGAATAGTCTTAATTGCCGCCATTTGTTTATCGATCAAGGTTGCTTGTTCCATGCCCCGCGAGACCGCCTCGATAGCGAGACCGCCGCTACCAGCATACATGTCTAAAACGGCGCCACCGGTAAAATATGGCCCGATAATGTTAAATACATTTTCCTTAATTTTATCAGTCGTGGGCCGGGTTTTCATCCCTGGGACCGCCTTTAACCGTCGGCCGCCAAAATCACCAGAAATAATTCTCATTGTTCATCTTCCTCTGTTATCGTATAGTCCTCATCGTAGTTGACTCGCAAATCAGCGCGTGGTGAAATATACGCCGTACGCACAAAATTAAAACTGCGAATTTTTTTCAGCGTTTCCGCTGCGTCAGCTCGGTTAACATACAAAATCAAGTAATGCATCTCTTTGGACAAATAATTAATATCCCCTAGCTTCTTCAAAGCCGTAACTTTTTTTAGGTGACTAAAGAAAATTACGATGCTTTGCCGTTCAGTTATCTCCATTTATTTTGCTTCCCTTTGCTCTATTCTTTGGCTTCTTTTTTGTGAAGCACTAATATTTAACAAAACGCCAATGGTGGCAGATAAAACAATCATACTCGACCCCCCGTAGCTAATAAAGGGAAAAGTTACCCCCGTAATCGGGATCAAGCCGGTAATTCCACCAACGTTGAAAAAGGTTTGAACTACTAAATAAGTCGCAATTCCGTAGCAAATTAACGTATCGTACATCCGATTTGACTTGGTACCTAAGATAATTGCCCGGAAAATAATCACGAAGAGCACCGAAATAATGATAATCACCATAATTAACCCTAACTCTTCAGCTACCACGGACATGATGAAGTCGGTATTTGCTTCTGGCAAGTATCCTTTTTTCTGGATACTATTTCCTAAGCCAACCCCAAATATCCCACCATTACCGAGCGCGTAATAAGAATTAACTAATTGGTTTCCGGCTCCTTTGGATAGCTCAAACGGGTGTGCAAAGCTGACCAACCTTTGCAGCATGTAATTGGAGGTGTTGACGTCAATTTTAGAAGCTACCGTCGTCAACAACCCAAAAAAGACTGCCAAACCCGCAAAAATTATTGCAACACTTTGCCGATAATTTTTCCCGGCTGCCAAGAATAGCACAATTGCAATCGCTGCGTTAATTGTGGAACCCCCTAAATCGTGTTCCAAAAAGTTTAATACGATTAGTCCGAATACAATAACGGCCGGGCTCCAGGTCGTCTTCGCTGAAATCTCGTCACCTAATTCCATGCGGTGCTGGTGCAACGACAAGATATTAGCTAAGTAAAGAATGATGAACAGTTTTAAGTACTCAGCCGGCTGAATTCCAAACGACCCAATATAAATCCAACCAGTGGCTCCGTTAGTGTTGGGGCCAAAGAAAATTAAGTATACTGACGCCAAAAATAGTGCCACAAATGCGAACATCAAAATTTTCTTGTTTCGAAAAACTTTTTTGTTCATCAAAAAGACTAGCAAGGTAATCACAAATCCAACGGCTACCCACACCGCTTGCTTCAGCAAATAGCTTTTAGCGCTAATCCCATTTTGAATATAGTAGTCTGCACTGGCCGAATATACCATAATGATCCCAAAAATACTTAGCAACACGTATGGAAAAACGACCCATAAATCTAGGTCTGGAAGCCGCCGCTTTAATTTTTGCGGCAGCCAATTGATAATGCTTTGCATTGTTATCCACCTTTATCCTAATAATACTGTTCTATTATATCCTATATTTTCTCCGGAAAATTAAAAAGAGGCCGAGAAAATTTTTCCCGACCCCTTCTTAAGAAGAACTTAAACAGCGTTATTTTCTAACGTGTTTACGTAAACCTGATATTCATTATTTTTTAGCAGCCATTTTACGTTTCTTAGACGCTTTTTCACGTTCGTTAGTATTTAAGATTTGCTTACGGAGACGAATATTTTCTGGCGTAACTTCACAGTATTCATCTTCATTTAAGAATTCAAGGGATTCTTCAAGCGTCATGTGTAATGGTGCTTTAACCTTAGCAATATCTTCAGAACCAGCAGCCCGGACGTTAGTTTGGTTCCGTCCCCGGGTGATATTTACTGAAATATCATTTTCCCGGCTGTTTTGACCAACGATCATTCCTTCGTATACTTCGGTTCCGGCGTCAGTAAAGATTACCCCGCGATCTTGGATTGCCATGATTGCGTATGTGGTTACCTTACCTGAGTTAATGGATACCAAAGTACCGTTACGACGACCTGGGTTCCAATTCTTAATCACTGGTAGATATTCTTGGAAAGTATGGTTCATAATTCCGTATCCCCGAGTCATTGAAAGGAATTCGGTTGAATACCCGATTAATCCGCGTGAAGGAGCTAAGAAAGTTAACCGAGTTTGTCCGTTTCCGGTTGATTCCATGTTCTTCATTTCACCTTTACGTTGTGAAAGTGAATCGATAACTGAACCAGTATATTCATCAGGAGTATCAATTTGAACTGATTCAAACGGTTCGCACATCTTACCGTCAACTTCTTTAAGGATAACTTCTGGACGAGAAACTTGTAGTTCGTAGCCTTCGCGACGAAGCATTTCAATCAAGATTGAAAGATGTAGTTCCCCACGGCCAGAAACCACCCAAGCACCGGGATCATCAGTATCGTCAACTCGTAAGGAAACGTCTGTATGCAATTCTTGCTTCAAACGTTGTTCCAATTGACGTGAAGTAACAAATTTTCCTTCCCGACCAGCAAAAGGCGAATCGTTAGTTCTGAAGGTCATTTGCAAAGTTGGTTCGTCAATCCGCAAAACTGGCAATGCTTCTGGGTGTTCGGCATCTGCAACGGTTTCCCCAACGAAAATGTCTTCCATCCCGGAAACGGCAATTAAATCACCGGCCTTAGCTTCCTTAATTTCCAGCCGTTTCAAGCCAAAGTAACCAAATAGCTTAGTAACCCGGAAGTTCTTCTTACTACCATCCAACTTCATTACGGTAACGTTATCGCCAACCTTAATGGTACCGCGGAATACCCGACCAATTCCGATCCGACCAACGAAATCGTTATAATCAAGCATTGCTACTTGGAATTGAAGTGGTTGTTCAGAAGTATCTTCCGGAGCAGGAATGGTCTTCACAATCGTGTCAAAAATTGGTTTCATCGTGTGTTCTTGTTCTGCAGGATCTGAGGAGAAGCTTGAAGTTCCGTTCAACGCTGAAGCGTAAACCACTGGGAATTCAAGTTGATCTTCGTCAGCACCAAGTTCAATGAACAAGTCCAAAACCTCGTCAACTACTTCTTCAGGACGAGCACCGGGGCGGTCGATTTTGTTAACTACCACGATTGGAGTTAGGTGTTGTTCCAAAGCTTTCTTCAATACGAACCGGGTTTGCGGCATGGTACCTTCAAATGCGTCTACAACTAACAAGACCCCGTCAACCATGCGCATGATCCGTTCTACTTCACCACCGAAGTCCGCATGTCCTGGAGTATCTAAGATATTAATTTGCTTGTCGCCATAACGAACAGCCGTATTCTTAGAAAGAATGGTGATTCCACGTTCCTTTTCGATTGCGTTGGAGTCTAACGCCCGATCTTCGATTTGAACGTGTTCATCTAACGTGTCCGATTGTTTTAACAATTCATTAACTAACGTTGTTTTACCGTGGTCAACGTGAGCAATAATCGCAATATTTCTAATATCGTCTCTTAATTTCAAAATTTGTTTCTCCCTTTCGTTTTGCAATGGCTTTACATAAAAAAACCTGTGACTCATTGTTCGGTCACAGCACAAGCTCATTTTACTATGTTCATTATAGTAGCAAATGCCTTTTTCGTAGCAACTAGTACAACGCCCGATTTTAGCATATTAAGTGGGCTTCCGTCAACACGGTCAACCATGAGCCCCAACACCGTCGTTAAAGCGTTTCCAGCCGCAAAATCCCATGGCTTAAGCGTGGATACATAGCCGACTTGCTTACCTAAAATCACCCGGCTAAATTCAATCCCCGCACTTCCTAAGACCCGTGAACCTAAGCTTTGTGACTCAATTGTTTGAAAATTAAATTTATTTGCAATTAACATCGGCCCGCTTAGCCCTACCAACCCCTCTGCTAACGGCAGATTTTCTGGCGAGGTTAGTTTCATTTCGTTACAATAGGCGGCACCCAGTCCTGGTCCTCCGTGCAGCAATCGGTCACGCATCACGTCATAAATATAGCCCAAAATCGGGTGTCCGTCCTCATACAACGCAACCATTACGGCAAAGTCTTCACCCTGTTTTACAAAGTTCATGGTACCATCGATCGGATCGATTACCCACACTAAACCAGTAGAATCAGTGATTTGATGTTCAGTCTCTTCTGCCAATATTTTAGCTGGCTGCAATAACGGTTCTAAGAAAGCAATGATCCTTTGCTGGTTTTCTTTATCTAGCGAAGTTACTAAATCACGCCGCCCCGTTTTTTGTCCAACCGCATAATGTTTTTGCATTTGTTCTAAAATAAATCGGCGGTCCTGCCGCAAAAAATCACAAATTTGTTGATCAATTTGTTCTAATTGGGTTTTAGTGATATCCATTTTCGGTCACCTTAATAATTTTTACACCTTCATCACGAAGTTGTTTAACTGCTTGAAACGGCTGCATTCCTGAATTTTGTTCAAATTCACGATAAATTCGTTTCTCTTCACTTTTATTCGGAACCACTTGCCGAAATTTGTCATAGGCGTTCTTTAACGTTTGCTTTTTAACGCCCTTTTGATAGCTTTCTTCAATTTTAGTAAAGAAATCTACTACATCCGTAATCTCTTGAACGTTCCACCGTTCGTCCAACGGATAGCTAAAATTTTCCTTAATTCCCACAATGCTACCTCACTAAAGATTTATTTTGTATTCTCTTTAATCTATATTATACTTAATATCAGACAAATTGGAGGTTTTTATCTTGATTAAAATGAATGATATCACGCGAGATGGTAATCCAGTTTTGCGCAAACGGGCCGAAAAGCTGACTTTTCCTCTCGATCCCAAGTATCTTAAAGTTGCTGACGAAATGATGGAATACCTAAAAAACAGCCAAGATCCTAAAATCGCTCAAAAATATCATTTACGAGCGGGCGTTGGTTTGGCGGCTCCCCAAATTGGCCTATCAATCCAAATGGCCTCAGTTTTAGTTCCTGGACCAGATGACGAGATTATCTTTGAAGAAACCCTCGTAAATCCGGTTATCGTCAGTCAGTCCGTTCAAGTTGCTGCACTCGACGAAGGTGAAGGTTGCCTTTCAGTAGACAAAGAAGTCCCTGGCTACGTTCCCCGCTACGACCGAATCACCATTCGGTACCAAACCGTTGAGGGTGAAGAAAAAACCATAAAACTACGTGATTACCCCGCAATCGTATGTCAACATGAAATCGATCACCTTAAGGGAACCCTATTCTATGATCACATTAACAAAAAGGATCCATTTTCAATTGACGACAACGCCATTTTGATTGGTTAAAGATCATAAGAATGACAAAAGACGCAGGTTTCTCCATTATTTTAGGAGAAACCCTGCGTCTTTTTATTTTCTATAATTTGCTTAAGTCCTTTAAGTAATTTTTAGTTTGCTCGTTAATCAGGTAAACTACATCAACCTCTAAAATGTTTTTGTTTGCCCATAAATCTGAAACACGCAACATCGGTTCTTGGTCTTCCATTAAATCTTTCCTTTGACAATACTGTGTTAGCCAATAATCAATTCGGTCACCCACATCTCTAAAATTGCCCTGGTCGTTAAGTTTAATCTTGTAGTTAAACCCCACAACTGCCTGTCCCCAAACGTCTGCTACAGACGTACCGCGCTTAGTAACCAATACAAAACCCTGAGAACGCATTTGCTCAGCCACGAATCCCATGGCCTCATCAACGATGGTTTCGCCTGAGTTACGGACAATCGTCGCTGCTTTCGAAACCCTACGCCGTTTTATATAAACCATTAGCGCTAACACTACCAGCACAAGCAACAATCCCAAAATGATTAATTTCATTGAACGTCCGTCCTTTCAAAACCCTAATTCTATACTTATAAGTACCGCTGTGATAAAATATTCTAAGATGCGTTGTAGTAATACAACTTATTGAACGGGAAAAACTTTATTTTTATTGGAACACATTTTTATTGAAGAAGGAAGGAAAAAACATGATCTTTAAAATTTATTATCAAGAATCAAAAAAAGAAATGCCACGTCGGGAGAACACTCGCTCACTATATATTGAAGCTGACTCTCAACCAGAAGCAATTAAGCGTGTCGAAGACCACAATCCCGATTTTAACCTCGAACAAATTGAAGTTTTAGAGGGGAAAGCCCTTGAATACGAACAACAAGGGGTAAATTATAAGCTTGTGGAGTACTAAGCGATGGGTAAGATTAATATAAAAAATAACGAGACGGCCGTTTATGCAATCGGTGGTCTAAATGAGATTGGAAAAAACACCTATGGAATCCAATTTCAAGACGAAATTATTGTTGTAGATGCCGGTATCAAATTCCCTGAAGACGAACTTTTAGGAATCGATTACGTCATCCCCGATTATCAATTTTTAGTCGCAAACCAACAAAAAATAAAGGCTTTAGTGATCACCCATGGTCACGAAGACCACATTGGTGGAATCCCGTTTCTACTACAACAAATTAACGTGCCAATCTATGCTAGTCCACTAGCTGCCGCCTTAATCCGGGGCAAACTTGAAGAGCACGGATTGTTAAAAACTACCGAAATTCACGAAATTAACGAAGATACCGTGATTAAGTTCCCTAAAACTAGCGTAAGCTTTTTTAGGACCACCCATTCTATTCCGGACACTCTCGGAGTAGCGGTTCACACCCCTTCTGGCGTGATTGTGGAAACTGGTGACTTCAAGTTCGATCTCACCCCTACCACCCACCAGCCGCCTAATTTACAAAAAATGGCTAAGTTAGGTGACGAAGGCGTACTGTTATTGATGTCCGATAGTACGAATGCTGAACGTGACGAATTTACCAAATCCGAACGCTGGGTTGGTAAATCAATCCGTAAAATTTTTGAAGAAGTTCAAGGACGGATCATTTTTGCGACCTTTGCTTCCAATATTTCCCGGATTCAAATGGCCGCCGAGGCTGCGCTGAAGCACGGCCGTAAAATTGCGGTCTTTGGGCGCTCTATGGAAGCAGCGTTAGTTAACGGACGTGAACTAGGCTACTTAGATATTCCTGACGAAGCGTTGGTTAATGCTGAAGAAATCCGGCACCTCCCCGCTGATAAAGTATTGATTATGTGTACCGGCTCGCAGGGTGAGCCAATGGCCGCCCTAAGCCGAATCGCTAACGGGACTCACCGACAAATTTCGATTGAACCTGGTGATACAGTTGTATTTTCAAGTAATCCGATTCCTGGAAACACAATCAGTGTAAATAACGTAATCAACGAATTGGAAGAAGCCGGAGCACGAGTTATTCATGGTAAAGTCAACAACATCCACACTTCTGGACACGGTGGCCAAGATGAACAAAAATTAATGCTCCGTTTAATGAAACCTAAATACTTTATGCCAATCCATGGCGAATACCGGATGCTTCAATTGCATACCGAATTAGCTCACGACTGTGACATTCCCTTCGAAAATAGCTTTATCATGTCCAACGGGGACGTCTTAGCCTTAACTAAAGACTCTGCTCGGCGTTGCGGTCATTTTAATGCCGGGGACGTCTATGTTGATGGTAATGGCATTGGCGACATTGGTAACGTCGTTTTACGTGATCGTCAATTACTCTCTGAAGAAGGTTTAGTGGTCGTCGTAGCCACCATTAACCTCAAGACCAAAATGATTGAATCAGGACCAGATCTATTATCGCGTGGGTTTGTTTACATGCGTGAATCTGGGGAACTCATTAATGAAGGACGGCGGCGAATGTTTGCCACGATTCGGCAAGCCATGCGCAACCCCCACGCTAACGAAGCTTCAATTAATCGAGCAATCATTGATGATTTACAAAAATTCCTGTACGACCAGACCGAACGTCACCCGGTAATCATCCCAATGTTAATTATGGATTAAAATTTCAAACACCGCTAAATCAAAATTAGCGGTGTTTTTTAATATCTAACCGCTTGCAATGTGGCTTAACTACTCCACTTAACTTGCCTACCCCTCCCCCCTGCGCAACAATCCTGCTAAATTTCACTATTGAAAATTGATTCCGTGCTAACAAGAACATACAAAAAGACCCCGCTAGTAAAAGCGGAGCCTTGTGAAGACGACTGTTAGTCAATCTTATTTAACTCTCCCAGCAAAGCTTGGGTAGAAGTATGATGAAATTGTTTGTACTTTAACGTTTTGACCAAAGGTTGGTGCACTTGCGTATTGGTTGTTACCAAGGTAAATACCAACGTGGTAAGTTGCTCCTGGAGTACCCCAGAATAACAAGTCACCTGGTTGAGCAGCTGAAACTGACTCTTTGTTAACGTATGATTCCATTGCTACGGTGTAGCTTGGTAAGCTAATCCCTGCAGCATGTTGGAATACGTAAGATACAAAACCAGAGCAGTCAAATCCTGCAGGTGTCTTACCGCCCCAAACGTAAGGAATGGTGTTGTTAGCTAACGAAGTAGCCAAACCGGTAACTGATCCTGTGTTTTGGACGTTGCTAGTTGCTGCACTTGATGGTGCCGCTGATGAAGCGACGTGGTTTGTTGAAGCTGCAGGAGCTGCACTCGATGGTGCTGCCGATGAAGCGACATGATTAGTCGTTGCAGGAGCACTCGATGGTGCTACTGATGAAGCGACATGGTTTGTTGCTGCAGGAGCACTTGATGGTGCCACTGATGAAGCAGCTTGTTGTTGCTTACTAATTTGTGGAGCAGCTGAACTTGCTGCTTGGTTTGCATTAGTAGCAACCGAAGCACTGCTTGCTGCAGAAGCAGGTTTGCTGTAGCTATGGCTTGCTGCACTGTTTGCTTGAGTAGAAGAAGCACTTGGAGCAACTGAACTTGGAGCTACAGAGCTTGCTGCACTCGAAGTAACTGCACTACTTGGAGTTTGGCTAGCTGCAGAACTGCTTTGTACCGCTGAAGAAACTGCTGCACTATTGGAAGCTGCTGATTGAGTAGCTTGCGAAGTTGGAGTTTGTACTTGTGGCTTAGCAGCTGAACTTGCTGGTGCTGCAGGTGCTACATATGTACTGTGTGTTGAAACGGTATTTCCGCTAGGAATGTTAAGTTGTTGTCCCACAAGAATTAATGAGCTAGTCAAGTGGTTTGCTTGCATTAAAGCGTTAACTGAAACACCATAACGCTGAGCAATTACTGAAAGACTGTCGCCACTCTTTACCGTAACCGAGTCAGCCTTTACTTTGTCACTAACACTTGTTTTGGGTTCGGCGTTGTTCTTTTCTGGAATATTGATTTCTTGACCAACAAAAATCAAGTGACTGTTTTGATTAATGTTATTCAAGGATTCAATACTCTTAATGGAAACTCCGTATTTTTGAGAAAGTGCCCAAACTGTGTCGTTCTTTTGAACTTTCACAGAATCAGCATGCGCAACTGCTTGTGAACCGCCAGCAACAAGTAATCCCGCACCGGCTACTCCGGCAAGCAATAATTTGGACGCATTTGATTTAGATTTAGATACCATTATAAGTTTGTCCACTCCTTAAAGTTTTCGATTTATATATTATTTCATTCGACTTTATTCAAAATAAATTATAATTGGTTTTGCACGTCTATAATATTAGCATTTTTCGCCAACTTTGAAAACACTATTTATACATCAGATATTCAATTTTTCTTTAGGAATTCTTATAAACCCCTTCAATACGGTGTTTAACAAAACTTAATAAATTCAAATTTTTTTGTCCCGCTTTTTTGATAAAAAGCTTAATTTCAAGCACATTTAGCTAGCGTTACAGTTTTGTTACAAAAAAAGCACATTGTTACAAACCTTGTAACAATATGCTTTATCGCATTAACTATTTTTATGCACAAAATGAATATTTATTAGTCATTAGTAGTGCGCCGTGGCTTCCAGATTCCCATAATGAACCCTGCAACTACTGCCCCAATTAAGACTGATAGGACGTAGAAGAGCTTGTGATCCGCTAACGCAATTACCCAAAGGCCACCATGCGGTGCAGGAACGCTAACTTTCCAAAGCTGACTTAGTCCACCACCAATTGCTGAACCTACAATACTTGAGCCGATTACCCGGAGCGGATCAGCCGTAGCAAATGGAATTGCCCCTTCGGTAATGAAGGAAATTCCTAATACCCAGTTAGAAATCCCCGCTTCGCGTTCTTGTTCAGTGAACTTCTTTGGCCAGAAAGTTGTCGCAATGGCCGTTGCTAATGGTGGAACCATCCCACCTACCATTACGGCCGCCATTAGATCACCATTTTTGGTTGACGTAAAGGCCGCAATCGCAAATGCGTAAGCCGCTTTATTAAACGGACCACCCATATCAATCGACATCATTCCGGCTAAGACAGCTCCTAAGAGGACTGCATTACCAGTACCCATGCCTTCCAAAACACCAGTTACCCAAGCGTTTACCGCCGCAAATACCGGGTTAATAATGAAGAACATTAGGGCCCCAACTAACAATAAACTGACAATTGGGTAGAATAGCATCGGTTTCAAACCTTCTAATGATTTAGGAATGAAGCGGAAGAACTTCTTTAGCGCATTGACAATTAAACCAGCAGCAAAACCAGCGATCAATCCACCAATGAAACCTGAAACACTATTAGTATGCATAATGCTTGCCGCCGATTGGGTAGCCATGTAACCACCAACTACCCCGGGCATTAACGCAGGTAAATCACCAATTGATTGAGCAATAAACCCAGCTAAAATCGGAATTAAGAACGAAAAGGCGTAATTACCGATATCGTTTGGGAAGGTGAACCATAAGCTGGTTGCCGAAGTATATCGTTCAATAAAGAACGAAATCGCCATGATAATTCCACCACCAACTACGAATGGTAGCATGTGGGAAATTCCGTTCATCAAGTCCTTATATACTTCGTTCCAAAAACCGCCCTTAGATTCATCAGCAGCATCATCGCCATTGGCTTGGCTTGCATGGAACGTGCTTGCCTGATGGTTTTCGACCATTTCAATTAATTCATCAGCTTTGTTGATCCCATCAATTACCGGCCGATTTAGCAAGGGTTTCCCATTGAAACGCGCCATTTCAACCTTTTTATCGGCGGTGACAATTACTCCGTCTGCACGTTCAATATCTTCCTTAGTTAAACGATGCTTTACCCCTTCGGAACCGTTAGTTTCAACCTTAATATCGATTCCCTTATCTTTAGCTGCTTTTTTCAAAGCTGCTTCCGCCATGTAAGTGTGGGCAATTCCGTTAGGACAAGCTGAAACCGCAACGATAAATGGTTTTTGGGTTGCTGAAGTTTCTTCAGTTGCAGGAGCCGCATTCGTTGCAGGAGCTTCTTCTTGAGTATCTGCAGCATCTTCGGCATCCTTCGCCGCTTCCGCTTCTTCAAACAATTTAATCACGTCGTCAGCACTTTCCGCTTTTTTCAACTTCGCAACTAGGTCCGGGTTGATTAACAAACTGGAAAGTTTTGCCAGCGCTTGTAAATGGGCGTTATTCGCACCCTCAGGAGCTGCAATCATAAAGAAGAGGTGGACTGGTTGTCCATCTAAGGCATTAAAATCAACGCCTTGACTGCTCTTAGCAAATAACACGGCTGCTTGGTTAACCGCATCAGTTTTAGCATGTGGCATAGCAATCCCATCACCAATTCCGGTGGTGGATTCTGCTTCCCGATCTAATATCCCTTTAAGATATTTTGCACGATCGGTAACGACTCCTTCAGCCACGTACTTATCAATCATTTCGTTAATCGCTGCTTCTTTTGAATCAGCTTTTAAATCTAGAATCATCAAATTTGGTTTGAGTAGATCCTTAATTTTCATCCTTCATGCCTCACTTTTCAAAAATTTCAATTGCGTTAGCAACTTCATCAATCTTAGCTTTGGTGGCAATGTCTAGTGAAAAGGCCGTTGCACTACCACAAGATAAGCCTTGTTTAAAGGCCCGTTGCTTATCGTGGGATTTAACCAATTCTCCAACAAATCCAGCAAGCATTGAATCACCTGCCCCAACCGAATTAACAACGGTGCCTTTAGGTGCAAAACTGCGGAAAACCTGATCCTCAGTAACGAGCATCCCTCCTTCGCCAGCCATTGAAATCATTACATTTTGAGCGCCCATTTCAATTAGCTTTTTACCATATTCTTCAATTTGGTCATCGGAAGTTAGCTTTACCCCGAATAAATCTCCGAGCTCATGATTGTTAGGCTTAACGACCAGCGGATGGCTATCCAACGTATCTAACAAACCTTGTCCTGTTGTATCAACCGCGAAGCTCGCTCCATTTTGGCCGATCTTCTTGATAATGTCATCGTACAAAGTTTGTGGTAAGTTTGCTGGAACACTACCGGAGAAAATCACTACGTCGCCTGCCCCAACCTGATCGAACTTGGCCATGAATTGGCTTAGTTCTTCATCGTCAATATTAGGCCCCAACGCATTTAATTCCGTTTCTTGTTGAGCGTGAATTTTCACATTAATCCGGGTATCTTCCTTAATGCCAACAAAATCGGAATGGACCTTTAACTCTGTCAAGGCGTCGGCCACAAATTGCCCGGTAAATCCCCCTAAAAATCCAAGGGCGGTATTTTCCACATCTAGTTCATTAAGAATCCGGGAAACGTTGATCCCCTTTCCCCCAGGAAACTTACTTGCAGACTTCAATCGATTAACTAGCCCGACTTGCATTTCGTCTAAGCTGATTACGTAATCGATTGAGGGATTAAGCGTTACTGTATAAATCATTTTTGAACCTCCAAGTAATTTAGTTGCTGATCAGTTTTTAACCATTCTGGACATTCGTCAGCAATGATGGTTACGTCCTGTAAATCAGCAAACCTTGCAAAAGAAGTCTGATCAAATTTACTACAGTCTGCCAAAACATATGCGTCCCGACTTTGTTCAATTGCCGTGGATTTAATTTGCGCTTCCTGAATGTCCGGAGTGGTTAACCCTTGAACACGGTCGATTCCGTTCGTTCCCATAAAGCAGCGGTCAAAACGGAAAGTACGCAACCGATCGACCACTTCAGCGCCGATTAACGCTCGGGTCTTGTTTTTTAGCTGTCCGCCAACTAAGTAAGTCTTTATATCAAAATCAGACAATAAGCTAGCAATCGATAAGCCATTCGTGACCACTAGCAAACCCTTGAGTTCCGCTAAATAAGCAATCATTGAAGCGGTAGAAGTACCAGCGTCCAAAAAAATCACTTCGTTGTCTTGGACAAGCTCCGCGGCCCGTTTACCAATTTCATTCTTTTCTAGTAAGTTCAGTTTGGACTTTACTCGAAAATCAGTTTCATCTTGTAAATTGGTTTCTAAACGAGCTCCTCCATAAATCCTCTTCAACTTTCCGGCTGCTTCTAGGCGTTTTAAATCTCGCCGAACAGTGGAGATAGAAGCGTCGTTTTCTTGCATAATTTCATTAACCTTAACGAATTGACGTTCTTTTAACATTCGCAAAATGTTTTTCTCACGCAGTTCTGTAAGCATTTTCATCAACTCCCTAAAAGAATATATCACCATTTTTCGCCAAAATCAATCAAAATTGTTCAAAATAATTCATTTTTGTTCAAAAAGATTCAAACGAGCGTGGATTTTTATATTTACATCTTCTGATATCGGGTCCTTTACAAAGTTACGCGCAAAAAAGTGGCCCGGGAAAACTAAAAAATCCTTTTTTAGGGTGAAACTATAAAAAAATTTAACGGGTTGCCTTTAATAGCGTCAAAAGTCAACCCGTTCCGCTTAACAAAAAAACGACCATATGCCAATTTAGGCATAATAGTCGTTTATTAGTTAAGACGCACAAGCTAGCCGTCTTTTATTTTCCATAAACTATTAGTTTAAATTATTCAAATTCCTCTTCAATAGCTTCTTTGGGATTCTTTGGCCGGCGTCTTTTGATCTTAATTCCTAACAGATCAATAAAGAAGGCCACCGTAGGAATTCCCACGATTAACCCCCACGTTCCAATCATCTTTGCGCCAATGATTAGCGTGATGAAGGTGACAAACACTGGTAAATCCGTGGCTCCCGCCATTAGTCGAGGATGTAGGAAATACGATTCGAAAAAGTGGATTACCGCCACTAACGCTAACACTTCGACTACTGAAACCAATCCATTAGCCGAAAAAGCCACAATACTCAACGGAATTAGGGAGATTAACACCCCCGCGACCGGTATCAAGCCTAAAACAAAAACAATGATGGCCATTAACAAGAGTTTAGGAATCCCAATTATCCATAAACCAATCACCATCAGTCCGGTATTAATGCTACAAATGATTAGCTGCGTCTCAATCACGGTTCCTAAAATTAAGACGTACTTTCGTAACAAATAATATACAAGGTTAAATAGCCCTTGGTAACGGCTATGTAAAATTGCGTGTCCAAACTCCCGTAAGTGGTTGTAAGTTAAGTTGAAAACTAAGCTTAAGAATAACGCAATCATCACGTGCTCAGCCGCAATCCCAATCCGGCCTAATTGGTTCAATCCCGACATAGCAAGGTGCTGGCTGCCCTTAACCGCCGTGGTGTTTTTTGCAATTTCATTAATGATTCCTTGAAAATATTTGTTATTAAAAGCATCGCTGTTAATCGCTTGCCCAATCAACGCGGGGATCCCCTTTAATTGGTCATAAAGCATTGAAGCGGTGAAAGAAAATACCACGGCCGCAAACGCTAACAATACCGAGTAAAAAATCAAGGTACCGAGCGGTTGATTGACATGCAGATACTTTCGAATATTTTTAATACCCACGTGGGCAACAAACGAGAAAATGACAATCAGCAAAATTTGCGACATAAACCCGCGTAAAAGATACACAATTAATAGCAGAGCCGCCAACGTTGTCCAGAGTTGTACCGACTTCTTTTGCCAAATCCTTACTAAAACGTCCATTATTTTCCTCCAATTATATCTTAAAGGGCCTGCACAAATTATAATCTGTTGCAGGCCCTTTTGGGAAATATTTATTAATATTTAATGGTTATTTAATTAGTTTTTGCTTTTAAATAGCGGTGCGAGCGGTTCGTTGTTGTAAATCATCTTGATTGCGTTCCCTAATAAAGGTCCCACTGATAATTCGACTAACTTTTCAAAGCGCTTCTCCTCACCAATCCTAATGGAGTCGGTAACGATCACTTTAGATAGCTTGGAAGCTTGTAAAATTTGGGGTGCGTTCCGCGAAAAGATTGCGTGGGTAGCTGCACCATAAATTTCAGTAGCACCAGCATTATGCAAAGCTTCGGCCGAAATTGTCAGCCGGGTTCCCGTATCAATCATATCGTCGATCACTAAGGCAACTTTTCCTTTAACGTCACCGATGATCTCCGTAGGGATTTCGTTGAGGTTTTCCGCCGATTCTTCGTTACGGTTATCAATAATCGCAATCGGAGTTCCTAATAATTCCGCCATGTTCCGTGCCCGAGAAACACTCGCGTGGTCTGGAGAAACGACCACGAGGTTTTCAGAATCAAAATTATGTTCTTGGAAATAGCTTGCTAACAAAGGCGCCGCCGCCAAATGGTCGACTGGAACATCAAAGAATCCTTGGATCTGCGGAGCATGCAAATCTAGAGTCAATACCCGCGTAATGTCATCATCTTCCAACAAATTAGCAATTAATTTTGCCGTAATGGGTTCCCGTGAACGAGCCTTGCGATCTTGACGGGAATAGCCGTAGTAAGGAATCACTACGTTGATCTGCCGAGCACTTGCCCGCCGTAATGCATCAACCATGATTAACAGCTCCATCAAAGAATCGTTAATCGGATCCGAAATTGATTGAATCACGTACACTTCCGCTCCCCGAATACTTTCTTCGATGTTAACCTGAATTTCTCCGTCGCTGAATTGCTTAATGGTTGCCTTTCCTAATGGAATTCCTACTTCGTTTGCAATTTTTTCTGCTAACGCCCGATTCGAATTTAAAGAGAATATTTTCATTCTTCTTTTTGCTTTGCTTTCCACGGCTAAACCTCCAATTTTTATCTACCGCTATTATAGCCATCTTTAGTTATCAACTTCAACAAATACTTAAAGAAAATCCCGGGGAGTCACCCCGTCCATCCCAATCATCGGATCGATTTTTCCGGTTTCTACCAGTTGTTTAGTCAAAAGAGTTGGTTCATCCCCGCTAGTTGCGAAAGTTTCCGTAACTTCTGGCTTTGTAAGGATCGACTTACGCTGAGGTTCCCCTGCTTCGCTTTTTTCCGAAGTCGTTTTGGGTTCAGACTTTTCTGCAATTGGCTTTTCCGTTATGGCAATTTCCGGATTAAGTCGCTTAACTAAGCCAGTTTGCCGGTTAGCCGATTCGTTTTGTACAGCCCGTTGGTAAGCTTCTACCTCACCTAGTAAAATGATGGAGTCTGACGCCCGGGTTAACCCCGTATACAAAAGGTTGCGCTGTAACATCCGGTAATACTGGCGTACCATTGGTAAAATCACCACCGGAAACTCGCTTCCTTGCGATTTATGAATCGAAACGCAGTAAGCTAACGTCAACTGGTTTAGATCATTTTTTCCATAGGTAACCTCGTTGCCATCATAATCAACAATTAACTGTGCGTGACCCTTTCCCGCTTTTTCGGTAACTATTCCAGTTATTTCCCCGATATCCCCGTTAAAAATATTATTTTCAGGTGCGTTAACTAACTGTAAAACTTTATCACCAATCCGAAATTGCTGGTGATTTGCTTCTAAATATTTAGGGTGATCAGTTTGCGGGGGGTTAAGCACCTGTTGCAAATGACGATTGATTTCATCGATCCCTGCGGCTCCGCGGTACATTGGTGCTAAGACTTGGAGGTCGTTTTTAGACAGTCCCCGAGCCACCGCGCGTTCCGCAATTTGATCGATTGCATCCGCAACTTGGTAAGCACTCGCCTTAATAAACGATTTGTCAGGACGATTTTGGGTAAAATCATCCGGCATTTCTCCGTTTTGAATGCTGTGCGCCATTTGGATAATTGAAGAATCCTGCTCTTGCCGATAAATTTTAGTTAATGAAATTGTTGGAATTTTTTGACTACGAATCAAGTCACTAAAAACTTGTCCCGGTCCTACCGACGGTAACTGGTCCTTATCACCAACTAACACAACTTGCATTTCGGCGTTAATCGCTGAAATCAAGGTATTGAACAGCCCCGTATCCACCATGGACATTTCGTCCACCACGAGAAGTTCTCCCCGTAATTCTTGGATTTGTTCGTCGTGTAAATCGTCATTCCCGTTCAAGCCCAATAAACGATGGATGGTTTTAGCGGGAACACCGGTAACTTCACTCAACCGCTTTGCAGCCCGACCAGTGGGAGCAGCCAGTTGAATGGGATAATCCTGGTCCGGATTGGCGTTGGGATCAAGATCTAGATCGTGCAGTTCCGCAAAACTATTAATTAGTCCCTTTACAATGGTGGTTTTACCAGTACCAGGCCCCCCAGTAATAATGGTAATTCCGTGAGAAAGCGCCATTCTAATTGCGTTATTTTGAGTTTCGTCATACTCAAGCGCAAGATGTTCTTCCGCGCGTTTAATTGCCCGGTCAACCGCTTTTTCGTTAACCTTAGGAGGATTCTTAAGCAGATGCTGGAGCTGGTAGCCAATCGCTTCTTCCGCTTGGTAAAGCCATTTTAAATAGATTTGGCCGTTTTCTCCAACCACCCGTCCTTGTTTACCCAACTCAAGTACTTGTTCAGCAATCTTTTCAGCATTAATTTCGTTTCCCAATAGTTGCTGTGCCCTTTGCAGCATTATTTCCGCAACCATGTAAGTATCTCCGGTGCTGTTACACCACTCTTGAATCGTGGCTAAAATACCGCTTTGCAAGCGTCCTGGAAAATCAACCGGAAAATTTAGCTGCTGGCCAATTGCGTCGACACGCTTAAATCCAATATTTTCGATGTCATTAGCTAACTGATACGGATTTTCTTCGATAATTTTCAAGGTATCTTCGCGATATTTTGCAATTACGTTATCGGCGGTTTTGCCTGAAATCCCCAAATCCGCGAGTTTGATCAGGATCTTCTCCATCCCATTGGATTCAGCTAGCACCGTTTCAATCACGTCCGCCTGCGCGCTTGATAATCCGATATCCCTAAGCACCTGGGCATTATCCTTAATTACGTCAATGGCGTCCATCCCCAGTTGTTTAACAATCTTTTCAGCAGTTTTCTTTCCAATTCCCTTAAATTGCGAGCCCGCAAAATATTCAACTAACCCTTCCTTAGTATCTGGTCCTAACCGACTAGCCTGGCTTAATTGAATCTGGGTTCCGTACTTGGGGTGTTCCACCAATTTGCCCTTAAATTGGTACTTAGCTCCCTCTTGGACTTCCGCCATGTTGCCAGTTACCACAATTTGGGGTTCCTTCCAATCAAAGTCTTGATCAACCACGTCAATCAAAACCACCTTAAATAAACTAGTGGGACTTTCAAAAAAGACGGCGTTAACCGTCCCGGTTAACTCCACCATTTTGTTCATGGGAGTTGCTTTTTTTGGAGGTGCTGCTGAACCTTCATCACCAAAAAGGTTTAGTTTCTCAAATGCCATTAATCTGCTTCCTTTGACGAATGCAATAGTTTATCAATATCGACTAGGCGTTGCTTTGCTTTACTGAAAAATTCGGGATCAATTTGTTTAGCTTTGGCAAAGTAATCGTTATCTGGTTGCTGGGTCAAGGTCATTTCGACCACTCCCCGGTTAAATAATAATTTCGCAGTATTTTTATTTTTCAACGCCACGTCGTAATATTTTTGGGCCGCTTGAGCCTCTCCCATTGCTAAATTGATATCGCCCATTAATTCATTAGTCTCTGGATCTTGCTGATGCTGTTCTAGCGCAGTCAATGCAAAGGCAAAGGCTAGCTTATACTGACTTTGTGCGTAATACCCTTGGGCAATCATTAGGTTAGCGTCGTGCCGGTATTGAGAAACTTTAACGGTTTGAAATGTAGCGTTGGCCCGCTCATAAAGCCCTGTTGCGTAATAAACATTGCCGAGCCCGTAAGTAAGTAAATCTTGGCTAGGTTGATCACTAAAAAGCCCCCGTGCTTTAACTAGGAGCTCTTCAGCTTGATCAAAGCTTTGCTGTTTAACCAAAACCGTGGCTAAAGCATAATAGTTTTGGGCATTGTGTGGGTCTTGATCAATTTTTTGAATTAATTCGTGAACTAAATTTTGGTTTTCTTCATTTTCTTTTTTTTCCGTCATCTTTTCACCTTAAATCACGTCTGTAGGATCTGTTTTTTTAGTTAAGTAGCTAGTATCGTTCCAGTCCAAGAGCCGGTACGTCTTTCCCTGATCCCGGGTTTCTAGGATAGTGGTACTAGTGTTGGCGAGGCCGCCCCGTTTGCGTAAGTCGGGTAACGGAACCTCTAATAACGCGTTAATAATTGCGTTTAACGCGGCTCCGTGGCTTACAATAATTACCTGGTCATCATCGCCAGGGTTGGATTCACAAATCCGTAAAATTGCTGGACGCATTCGTTCAATGAGGTGTTGGAAGGTCTCTCCCTTGATTCGGGCGGGGAAATAGCGTTCGGGGTGGTTACGAAAAGCATCCACTTCTTCAGCATATTTCTTTTCAACGTCAACAAATTTCATTCCCTCCATCACACCTAAATCAAATTCCCGTAGACGACTGAGAATTGTTAAAGGGGTTGCGTGACCTTGCAATTCATCCAGTTCGTGTTGCAAGGTGGTGGCCGTCACCCGTGCCCGACGAAGCGGGCTAGCATATATGTGGCGGAACTGCTGGGGTGCTAAAAAAGCGGCTAATTGCTTAATTTCCGCGTAGCTTTCTTTTAAAAGCGGGGAGTCCCCCTTTGCTCCTTGATAACGCCCTTCTAAATTCCATTCGGTCTTTCCATGTCTTACAAAATATAATTTTGTCAAATCTCTCGTCCCTTTATCAATGTGTTTACCCACTATTTTAACATTAAACGCTAGATTGGTAATAGTAACGCTAGCCTTTTAACGGCAAAGAAAAAGGCCGGGGAAATTTTGCCCCGACCCTATTTGGTATTCTTTTTAATTGTACTGAAAGTCGTCTTTGCTAAACTTGCGTTATCAAACACGGAAAAATCAGCGAACCCTTTTTTAAACGTATTGCAATTGTTGCTTGCTCTCGCTATAGGCAGCATCAATAATTCCGCCACCGATGCACTCTTCACCATCGTAAAGCACGAGGGCTTGGCCTGGCGTAATTGCCCGAGCAGGCTCGTCAAAATCAACGGTAACCTTAGAGAAATCGTCGCTGAAATGTACCGTCACTGGAACATCCTTAGCACGATAACGGAACTTAGCCGTGCACCGGAAGTCATGGCCGCGCTCTTCGCCCAACCGGTTTACAAAATGCATGTCGGAAGCGTCCAAGCTAGCGGCGTAAAGGTGCGGATTATCAAATCCTTGACCAACGTACAGGATATTCTTGGAAAGGTCCTTACCAACCACGAACCAAGGCTCGTTGTTCTTAGAACCGCCCCCAATTCCGAGTCCGCGACGCTGACCGATGGTGTAGTACATCAATCCAGCGTGCTCGCCCTTAACTTCGCCATCAAGGGTCATCATCTTACCAGGCTTTGCAGGAAGGTAGTTGCTTAAGAACTCACGGAAGTTTTTCTCACCAATAAAGCAGATTCCCACCGAATCCTTCTTATCGTAAACTGCCAAACCAGCTTCCTTAGCAATTGCGCGAACCTCTGGCTTAACCATGCCCCCCAATGGGAACATAACCCGGTCAAGCTGTTCAGCACTAAGTTGGCTCAAGAAGTAGGTTTGATCCTTATTACTGTCCGTAGCGCGCAAAAGGTGCTGATGACCATTTTCGTCGCGCTCTACTTGTGCGTAGTGACCCGTTGCCACGTAATCAGCTCCTAAACTAATTGCGTAGTCTAGGAAAGCCTTAAACTTAATCTCGTTATTGCAAATTACGTCGGGATTAGGCGTCCGGCCCTTCTTGTACTCGTCTAAGAAGTAGGTAAAGACCCGATCCCAGTATTCCTTCTCAAAGTTAACGGAATAATAAGGAATCCCAATCTTAGCAGCTACCTTAGCCACGTCCTTATAATCCTCGGTAGCAGTACAGTATCCATTTTCGTCAGTGTCGTCCCAATTTTTCATGAACACCCCAACGACGTCGTAGCCCTGCTTTTTAAGCAAATAGGCTACTACGGATGAGTCGACACCGCCGCTCATCCCGACTACAACACGCGTCTTGCTGTTGTCTGTCATTATATATCACCATCATTTCTAGAGATTCTGGAGAATCTTACGATTGAAGGTCGCAATAAATCCAGTAAATTACATTCTATAACAATCAATTCGGAAATTCCACCGTTAACAAAAAGTTAGTAAAAATTATTCTTGCATGAGGACTTCCCGTTCCAATAGTTGGTCAATAATGAAATGGTATTGCTCCACTAAGGGCTGGTCCTGCTCGCGCTTAAAGATGTTTGCTTTTTGCATTCCGTTAGCGGTCACCGTACTCATTTTAAATGCTGAAAAATCAGGTTTAATCATTATTTTTAACTTAATGCCCTGGTTGTACGGCGAAGTAGCATCCAACGACCGTTCCAAAATAAAGGTTCCGTTGTTTTTAGTAGTGAATCCTAAGTCAGTTAACGTATAACGCTTCAAGTTTTCGCTAAGCCGGTAAACGTGGGGGTCTCCGGCAATGGTAACTTCTTTAGTAAATGCCATGCCTACATCTCCTTACTTTTGTTTTAGGTGCTTTAAACGCTCCTCAATGGCAATAATCTGCTCACACAAGTAGTCTACATCTTCCGTGGTGGTGTTTTTACCGAAGCTAATCCGGATTGATTCCCCGATGCGTGGTGAATCAGCTCCGTACATCGCCGTGAGTACGTGGGAAGGTTCCAAACTCCCCGCCGTGCAAGCTGAACCGCCGGAAATTGCAACTCCGGCCAAATCCAAATTAGTTTGCATCACGTAGGTAGACGTCCCCTTCAACCAGATGTTAAAGACGTGTTGTAAATTATCTGGCGAAAGTGAGCCATTAATTGCAAAATCAACGTCGTGGTCTTTAAGCTGCTGAATAATTTGTTGCTTAAAGCCGGCGTAGCGCTTTTGTAAATCTGCTTTAGTCTGCTCATCCAGCAAACTTACCGCTTTAGCAAATCCCGCAAGGTTAGCAACGTTTTCCGTACCGGCACGACGCTTATCTTCTTGTTCACCCCCGCGGACAAAACTATCAAAGTTAACTGCTTCATTTTTGTACAGAAAACCAGTCATTTTGGGTCCATTGAGCTTGTGTGCCGAAGTGGACAAGAGGTCGATATGATCCCGCTTCACGTCAATATCTAACAACCCGTAAGCTTGAACCGCATCGGTATGGAAAACAGCCTGATGATCCTTTAAGATTTCACCAATTTCATGGATTGGCATCCGGCTTCCCACTTCGTTGTTCCCCATCATAATGCTAACTAAGATGGTTTGGTCGTTAAGAGCTTCCTTAAACTGGTCTAAGCTAATTACCCCGTCTTCGTTAACGTCTAAATAAACTACGTCAAAGCCCATTTCCTCTAAATGAGCCATCGGTTTTAGTACCGACGGATGTTCAATTTTAGTGGTAATGACCCGCTTACCAAGTTTACGGTTACGTAAAGCCACCTGCGTAATGGCGGTATTATTACTTTCGGTTCCGCCACTGGTAAAAATGATTTCATCATCGTTGGCATTAATACTTTGAGCGATTACGTGACGCGCTTCGTCCAACTGAGCCCGCGCTTGTCGACCAAAGCCATGTAAACTGGAGGCATTGCCCCAGTTATTCTTGAGTTGGTCAGCAATGACATCCACTACTTCAGGAGCAGTCGGTGTAGTCGCCGCGTTATCTAAATATACTTGTTTCACGCTTGCTTCCCTTCCATCTTAAATAAATCAATTAGCATGTTGGCAGAACGTTTTCCTGCCTCAATGATAAATTCATCAAAGGATACTCCAGCTTCGTCATCCCCCGTGTCAGACATCGCCCGGACTACGATAAACGGCTTATGGAACTGGTGGGCAACTTGTCCGATGGCTGCCCCTTCCATTTCACAACATAACGCATCGGGGAAATGGTCTAAAATTGCTTGGACCTTTTCTTGACTCGCAATAAATTGGTCTCCCGTGACGATTAATCCAGTTTTCACGTTTAAGTTAGTATCCTGAGCGGCTTGTTTAAACTTTTCTATTAACGCTGAATCCGCTGCATAACGGGCAACATCTTGTTCTGGTAATTGACCGTAAGCGTACCCAAACGCAGTTGCGTCCACGTCATGATAGGCAACTTCCGCAGACAACACCACGTCGCCTACCGCAAGTCCCTGTCCAATTCCACCAGCAGAACCGGAATGAATTAACGCATCGACTTTAAAATTAGTAATCAAAATTGCAGCAGTAATCCCAGCTTCAACTTTGCCAATTCCAGAGCGGACTAGCACAACTTCGACATCTTCAATACGGCCTTCGTAAAAAATGACCCCGTTAATATCCGTTTGTTTAGTTAGCTCAAGATTTTCCTTAAGCGCCTTAATTTCTTCTTCCATTGCGCAAATTACGCCATACTTCATCTTCTTTTCCACCTATCCTATAAAAAATAAAACGAGAAATACTAATACAATTCCCACCGCTAAAAGTGCAATTGCAATGTTGAGTTTCTTTGCTAAAGCGCGACTTTTTTCTTCAGCAATCTCGTCGGTACTAAACCGCTGTTCGCGACTCGTCCGTAACCGTGATTCATTTTTAGAATCTTCATTTGCAGAAGTTTCCTCCGGCGCCTTTTGTGCGTGAATTTTTTTCTGGTATTCCGCACGGGTTTGATTCTTTTCGTCCAAAAAATCACCTACTTTGTGGTCGCCTGCCAATGGTAAATTGCAAGCACCGTTTTTGCATCTTCAATTTTACCGTCTTCGATTGCTTTTAGCGCTTCGGATAGTGAAAGTTCAAAAACTTTTAAGTTTTCACCTTGATCCCGCGGTAATTTATCTTCCACCGGTTTTAAATCAGTTGCCTTATAAACCGTCATGTATTCGTCCGTAAAGCCTGGTGCGGAATAAAAGCCGACCATTTTTTCGATCTTTCCGGCAGCGTAGCCCGTTTCTTCATTTAATTCACGCTTAGCGGTTTCTAAAAAATCTTCACCTGGTTCCACTTTGCCAGCGGGAATTTCAATCGTTGGTTTAGCAACTGGTGCCCGCCATTGTTTTTCAAAAAGGGCTTTACCGTCTGCAGTCAGCGCCAAGATTGCAATTGCATCCTGGTGTTTGACTACGTCTCGATTAGCCAACGTGCCATCCGGTAACTCTACCGTTTGTTGGTAAACGTCAACAATTTCTCCCTTATACCGGGAAACTGACTTAACTACTTTTTCTTCTAAATCCATTAATCCTGTTCTCCCTTACGAAATACTTTTACAGCCACCAATCCTTTGGGACCCTCAGCCACCATTAACTGGACGACCTCGTTTTCATCTAAAGTTTTAAAATCATCGGATTGTACCGCACTATAATGTACAAAAGCCTTTTCCCCGTTGTCAAGCTCGATGAAGCCGTAACCTTTGGTTTTATCAAAGCTCGTTACCGTACCAGTTTCCAAATTGCCCACTCCTTTTATTATTTAATACCATCATAATCGTGAGAACTACTTCTGTAAATTAAAAAAGAGACTGAATTTTTCAGCCTCTAATTTTAGAGCGTTAGTTATGGGCAAGTTTTTTCAAATATACCCGCCCTTTTAAATCTAACGGCGCCCTATTTTTCTTCAAAACCTTCGGTAACTGCTTCCGGATAATACTTTGTAACGATTGCAGCACAGCTAGCACATAAGGTTGGGAAGTGTTCGTCACTACCAACATCCGTCTTCGTCATTCGGCATCGTTCGCAAACTTCTCCTTCAGCAGGTGTGATTTGAACCGCAACTTGACCGTCAAAACTTGCCGCATCTTCAGGAGCTTCTGCGAGGTCCCGAACTTCTAATTGCGAAACAATCAAGATCAACCGCAGGTCGACGTTTAATTCGTCAACAACTTGCTTAGTAGCTTCGTCAAGGTACAAGGTTGCCTTTGCTTCCATTGATTTACCAATCATCTTTTGGTCCCGTGCTTCTTCAAGAGCCTTTAAGACGTGAGTCCGTAACTTCTTGACGGTTTGCCACTTAGCTAACAGGTCTGCTGCCCCGGATAATTCTTGCACTTCTGGCATTTCAGCAAGCTGGACAAATTCTTCCGGTTCAGAGAGGAACTGCCAAATTTCTTCCGTAGTGTGTGGTAGAACTGGCGTCATTAACTTCGTCAAACCGACTAAAATTTGGTAGAAGACGGTTTGCATTGACCGGCGTTTCAAACTATCTTCCGGTTCAATATAAACGACGTCCTTCGCAAAGTCGAGGTAGAACGCGGAAAGATCCGTAATGATGTAGTTCATCAACGCCTTGTAAATTTCAATGAAATTATATTGGTCGTAATCTTGCCGAATTTCCTTAACTAATTCGTTAAACCGGACTAACATGTAACGATCTTCTGGCTGCAAGTCAGCGTAAGCTACGGTATTAGCTTGAGGATCAAAGTCCGCCGTGTTTGCTAATAGGTAACGGATTGTATTCCGGATCTTCTTGTAAGAATCTGAAATCTTTACAAAGTTATCTTGCGAAACCCGCACGTCAGACGATGAATCAATGGAAAGTACCCATAACCGAATGATTTCAGCACCCATCTTCTTAATGATGTCTGCTGGCACAATTGTGTTACCTAAGGACTTACTCATCTTATGGCCCTGTCCGTCAAGGGTAAAGCCTTGCGAAATCACCTGCTTGTATGGTGCGTGACCCGACATCGCTACACTAGTAATCAAACTAGAGTTGAACCAGCCGCGGTATTGGTCAGAACCTTCCAAAGTTAGGTCAGCTGGATACTTCAAGTAATCGCGTTTTGCCAAAACCCCTTGATGTGAAGAACCGGAGTCGAACCAAACGTCCATAATATCGGTTTCCTTGGTAAACGTTCCGTTTGGTGAATGTTCGCTAGTGTAGCCTTCTGGTAGCAAGTCCTTAGCATCCCATTCAAACCAGATGTCAGAACCATGTTTTTCAAATAGTTCCGCAACGTGTTCAATCGTTTCCCCATTCATGATTGGCGTACCGTCTTCAGCGTAGAAGATTGGTAGTGGCACACCCCAAACCCGTTGACGAGAGATTACCCAGTCGCCACGGTCCCGGATCATGTTGTGGAGTCGTTTTTGACCCCATTCTGGGAGGAACTTAACGTCTTTTAACGCGTCCAAGATTTGATCACGAATTTTGTCTACCGAAGCAAACCATTGTGGAGTAGCCCGGAAAATAATTGGCTTCTTAGTCCGCCAATCAAACGGATAACTATGTGTGTAATCCATCTGCTTAAGCAAAGCGTTAGTTGCCTTTAACTTGTTCAAGGCAATTTCATTAGCATCTTCGTAGAAGACCCCTTCAAAATCAGGACCCGCTTCAGCAGTGAGGTAACCACGATCATCGACTGGTACAAAAATATCGAGGCCGTATTCTTTACCAACCCGGAAATCGTCTTCCCCAAAGCCAGGTGCCGTATGAACTAATCCCGTTCCGGAATCTAAGGTTACGAAGTCCCCTAACATAACCACTAGCTTGCGATCACTATCAAATGGGTGGAGCGCCGTAATGTTTTCTAACTCCTGCCCGCGAACCGTCTTGATGGTTTCAACGTCTTGCCACCCAAATTGTTCAGTAGCGTAACTCAACCGGTCCGTGGCAATCACAAATTTGCGGTCGTCACCCGCGGGTTTCACAACGGAATAATCAAAACCAGCATCAATGGTAATTCCTTCTGAAGCCGGAATGGTCCATGGAGTCGTTGTCCAAACTACGAAGTAAGTGTCTTGATCCAAAACGCCCTTACCATCGCTTACTCGTTCCGCATAAAAAGCAGATGGCGAAGTAACGTCGTGATACTCAACTTCCGCTTCTGCCATTGCCGATTCGGAAGACCATGACCAAAATACGGGCTTTTTACCGCGATAAATCAAGCCTAACTCAACCATTTTAGCAAAAGTCCGAATTTCTTCTGCTTCAAAAGATGGTTGCAAAGTTAAGTATGGGTTATCCCATTCGGCAGCTACTCCCAAACGCTTAAAGTCTTCGCGTTGCTTGTCAACTTGTTTTAAGGCGTAATCGCGACATAATTTACGGAATTCAGCCGTCGACATTTTTTTACGGTCGTGGCCTTCCTTAGTTAATTGTTGTTCAATCGGTAAACCATGCGTATCCCAACCCGGAACGTACGGGCTCCGAAAACCACTCATTGATTTATATCGGACGATAATATCCTTAGAAATCTTGTTCATCGCGTGGCCCATGTGAATGTTTCCGTTGGCATATGGCGGTCCGTCATGAAGAACAAAACTTGGCTTGCCCTCATTTAATTTTTGCCGTTGTTCATAAACTTTGTTTTCAAACCAAACGTCTTCGCGTTTCTTTTCGTTTACCGGAAGATTTCCGCGCATTTTAAACTTGGTTTTTCCTAGATTTAAAGTATCTTTAACCCGCACTAAAATCACTCGCTTTCCTAAGTATTATTCTTGAAATTTTAGACAATAAAAAAGACTCCATCCCTACTAGGGACGAAGTCAAATCGTGGTACCACCCAAATTCAAGGACGTTAAAAACGTCCTCCTCATTTTCCTATAACGGTGGAAACCGACAGCGTCTACTAAATACTTCAACGCTGCACTCAAAAGTGATTGTCCTTCTAACTAGCAGACTAACCTCACACCAACGTTAGCTCGCTGAACTGCTGATTGCTAGAAGTCCCTCTTTTTTTACGTTTTATTTTTTAGGATTTACGTGGAACCCTTGGTCAGTGGGTTTCCCCTGTTCGTTAGGTTGATCTTCTGGAAAGACCACCACCGTTTTTAGCTCATCTTCTTTGGGCTCTACAGCAGGTGTGTCCGGATCAATTTTTCCAACTTCTTCTGAGTGTACACTGTTTTCCTGAATGATGTCAAGCGCTCCGCTATTCCGCATTGCTTCCTTGATTTCACCAATCGTTAGCAATTCATCAGAACTCAATAAGTTATCCCAATCGCGTCCCTTGATCATTTGTAATTGTGATTCAAGAAGTACTTCCAGCTTTTGCCGGAAACTACGGGCTTGTTTTTTCAAGTCGTCAGTTGCCACAATAACCTTTTGAGCTTTGCCAGCAGCTTCGCCGATATAGCCGTCCGCTTTTTTGTGCGCATTTTTGACCACTACTTCAGCTTCTTTTTGAGCTTCTTTAGCAGTGAATTCCGCTTCCCGTTTAGAACTAATTTTAACCTTATCCGCGGCATCTTGGGCTACCATAATCGACTTGTTCAAGGATTCCTTCATCTCGTCGAAATATTCCACCCGGCTCTTGGCTTCGGCTAATTGGCGCCGTAACGAATCAATTTCATCATGCAAACGCCGTTGTTCAAAAGCAACGTCATCTAAAAATTCGTCAACTTCGTCGGGGTTATACCCGCGCATTTTGTTGGAAAAGTGTTTTTGTTGTATATCTTGTGGTTCAATTGCCATCTGAATAAAACCTCCGTAAATCGCTACCTAGTTTTAATTAAATCTAGTTGGGTTTTTAGCTTATCTTTTTTTGTTTTACCTAAAACTTCCACAAGCTTAATCCTACCATATTTTCGAACTGAAATGACATCATTTCTCGCAATTATTGTGTCTGCTTTTTCATCAATCATCCAGTTTAATTGGACTTGGCGGTGCTCAATCAACTCCTTAGCACGGTGACGAGAGATCGAAAAGGCGGTGGCCACTATCGAATCCAGTCGTAACGACGCAAGCGTCACTTGCGTTCTTTCCCAATCATTAACCGGTGTAAGTATCTCGGATGGGGTTGCCAGCTGCATCCGTACTTTAATCCGTCCAATTCGCGTAATCTCATTTGAAAAGAACTTCTCTAATTCACCGTTCGTGGCCACTTGCCAACGGTCTTGGTAATGAACAATATCGCCAAACGTATCCCGTTGAATCCCAGAATTCGCTAACGTGCCTAAAATCTGGCGATGTTCCAATTCCGCGAATTTAACCGGATAATCAATTTCAAATATTTCAACTAGAAAATCCGCCTTTTCCGGAACAAAGTATTGGGGGTAAATCAAGCCCCGCTGGTTTTCTGCATTGGTAAATCCACCAAAAAAGGATAATTGTAATTCTTCATCCCGGTTAACCAGCGTCGTTAAAATGTGTTGTTGCCTTGGATTTAAAAAGTTGGTTAAAATAGACCGGTTTTGATCCTTGGCTTCTTGCACCAGCGCACTAAATTCTTCAATTAACGGTTGTTCATCCGGACGGAAGTGCTGACCAATCGGATTATCCATAAACCGTCACACCAAATAGCAGTGCTTCAATGTAGGTAAGCCCGTTAGAACACAATTCTAATACTAACAGAGCCAGAATTGGCGAAAAATCGATTCCCAAAATTGGTGGGATAAATCTAAACCAGCTCATGTATGGCTGACAAATTTTAGTCAGCCACTGGCCAAATGCAGATTGATAGGCACCTGGAAGCCAGGACATCAATACCCAAATAAAAATCAGCATCATGTAAATTTGGATTGCCCAGTGTAGTAATTGAAAAATTAACGCAATCATTATTTTTAATCACTCATTTCTTGTCATTATGCAATAAATGGGCTTGAGCCCTGCTCAAACCCATTTAAATACAAATTATTTTCTACGACGTTTGAAAAATGGAGGTGTATCCAATGATTCATCGTCAGAACTTGTATTGTTATTATCGTTAAACGCGTTAAACTCTTTCTTTTCCACGTTCTTAAATTCATCATCACTTGGCGATGATGGGCGAACGGTAGAGGAGTTATTTGATTGCCGAAGTTGCCAATCACCAAATGGATCGTTTGCAGCTTGTGTATTTTGGTTATTAGCTGCTCCATTATTATTAAGGTTATCAGTCGAACCAGCCCCGCGCATTTCAGTGTTTGCTGAAATGTTGTTTGTATTCGCAGTGTTTACACTACTTGGGTTCTCAAAAGAGGTGCGTGCTGGTTGACGGTGTAAAGACGCTCTACCAGCTTTTTTATCAATCCCAGTAGCGATAACCGTTACCCGAACGCCATCCTTTAACTCTTCGTCGATTGAAGTCCCAAAGATGATGTTAACGTCATCGTTAGCCGCTTCTGTAACGATTTGTGAAGCTGCTTGAGCTTCGAACAAGGAAAGGTCTGGGCCTCCAGTGATGTTAAGCAAGACTTGTTCAGCACCATCAATTGATGTTTCCAACAATGGTGAAGAGATTGCCTTCTTGGTTGCCTCTTCGGTCCGGTTTTCGCCATTTGCGGAACCAATTCCCATCAAAGCGGAACCTTGGTTTTGCATAACTGTCTTAACGTCAGCAAAGTCCAAGTTAACGTAACCTGGTGAAGTAATCAAATCAGAAATACCTTGCACACCTTGACGCAAAACGTTATCGGCTTCGTTGAAGGCTTCCATCATTGGCGTCTTCTTGTCAACTAAGTCAAGCAAGCGGTTATTTGCAATAATAATTAAAGTATCTACGTGTTCTTTAAGGTTGCTTACCCCTTCAGCAGCAAAACGCGCACGTTTTGGTCCTTCGAAAGTAAATGGACGGGTAACTACCCCCACGGTAAGGGCACCTTGTTCTTTAGCAATTTTGGCTACCATTGGTGCAGCGCCGGTACCAGTACCGCCACCCATTCCGGCAGTAACGAAAATCATATCTGCGCCTTCTAAAGCTGAAGCAATTGTTTGTTGACTTTCTTCAGCAGCTTTAGCACCAACTTCAGGAGTTGATCCAGCACCTAGTCCCTTAGTTAATTTCGGTCCTAGTTGAATCTTTACGTCCGCATTTGACGCTTGTAAAGCTTGCACGTCGGTGTTAGCAACGATGAATTGTACCCCTTTGACACCTTCAGAAATCATCCGGTTTACGGCGTTACCACCACCGCCACCAACACCAATAACTTTGATGTTAGCGCCTTTACTCTTGTTATCATCCATTGAAAATTCCATGTTTAATTCCTCCATCGTTAATGTTAGTCAAAGAAATCACTAAACCATTTTTTGATTCCATCGAAGCGATTGGATGTCGCTTTTGGTGATGAATTACGTTCAACCGGCTTAGAGCGTTCTTGCGTTGGTTCAGGGTGCTTTACCGTTGCTTGAGCACGTTTAAATTTAGGTTTCTCATCCACAACTTCTTCTTGTGGCGTTTCTGAAACTGTCCGTTCACTTGAAACCATCGCATTTTTCGCTAAGATATCAACGTCGCTCATCCGTCCTTCGTAATTTAGGATAGCTAGCGCCTGCGCAAAGGCGGGGTGTCTCAATCCCATTTGGTCAGGAACGTATAATTTAGCGTTAGTTTCGAAAATTCTTTCAACTAACTTTTCGATTCCAGGAAGGGCTGCCCCTCCACCGGTAATCACGATTCCACCTGGCATGTCCAGTGCACCAATTTTATCTAATTGCTTCTTGATATTAGTTAAAATCTGTTCCAAACGTGCTTCAATAATCTCACTCAAATACTCTTCATCAACCGCAACCGGCTCGTTTTGGCCAACCACGTTAACCGGGAAGGTTTCCTTACCGGCTTCGCTAGCAACCGCGTAACCGTATTGTTGTTTAATTTGTTCCGCGTTATCTAAAGAGGTGTTCAATACCACTGAGATATCCTTAGTTACAAATTGGCCACCCTCTTGTTCGACAAAAGTGTACTTGAGGTGGTGGTCATGAATCACTGCCACCGTCGACTGGCCTGCGCCTAAGTCTAACGTAATTGTACCAAAATCTTGTTCACCATCATTTAAGATTGTTTTACCCAGTGCTAGTGGATTAACTACAACGTCCACCAAGTTCAATCCCGCTTGACGAACCGCACTCTTCAAATTATGGATGATTGTTTTAGGTCCGGTAATCAATCCGCCGTTCATTTCCAGGCGAACCCCTACCATCCCTCTTGGATCCTTGATACCGTCGAAACCGTCCACAATAAACTCATCCGGAAGCACATCTACCACTTCTTGTTCCGGAGGTAAATTATGTACAGACGCCGCATTAGAAACTTCAATCACATCTTGATTATTAATCTCGCGTGAACTATCTGAGATAGCGATCATTCCCCGTACGGGTTCGATTCTTAATAAATTAGCTGGAATACCAGCCACTACATCTTGGATTTGAATATTTGCTTTGCGCTCTGCAGTTTCAATAGCCCGCTTAATGGCAATCGCTGCCTTATCAATATCAACGATTACGCCACGATTGACTCCATCTGAGGGCTCTCTTCCCACACCAATAACGTTCATTTGTCCTTTGACATATTCAGCAACAATAACTTTTATTGAGGTGGTTCCAATATCCAGTCCAACGTAAATTCCTGAATTATCCATAATAAAGGAACCTCCTAGTCGTTTAACTGTTTCATTTATATACTTATCACATATATTAATTAGTTTACCATATTCATTCTTTATTTAGAACGCAGAATTCCACTAAAATTACAGCTTATTTCAACTAATTGCCGGTCAAAATGGTTCTTAGCCCTCTTAGTTTCCATCTGGGTTCTCTTCATCAGTCGCTGTAAAACCTTGCACACTATTTTGCGTAGCCCGTCGTTGTTGGGTTTGGTAGTCAACGTTGTCAATTGAAGAACTACTTGATGAATCTGCTGATTTACTCTTCGCGGAGGGTCCAACACTTAGTGAATTTTTTTTGCTGTCGGACGATTGACTTCCCTCTTCCGTCGGGTCAGTCGACGTCGAACTAGTTGACGATTCATCACTTTGCCCCCGCGGATACGAGTATGCACCGACTTGTAGGTCCACAATTCCCCTTTTTTTCATGCTTGCTGAAATTTCCGGGTAGTACTTCATTTTCTTAGCAAAGGTATTTAAAACCGCATATACTTCATTACCGTCATTCATAAAGAAGTGCAATTGGTGTCGTTCTTTTTTGGTTGCTGTATAGTCAACTTCTGCAACGTCGTTTTGCACTTCATTAGGTAACTTCGCGTATTCGCTCAGAAAACGTTTCAAAACCTGATTATCTTTAAACTGGCGGAAAACCGGGTAATCACCATCTGGTTGGGTAGCACTTTTTTTAGATACCGTGCCGTCTTGTCGAACTGCGTAGTAGTATTTGTTGCGCACCACGTATCCCATTACGGCGTTTTCACGCACTTTAATTTTGACGTTACCTAATAACGAGACCGAGATTTGAGCATCCTTTAAATCCGGCAGCTTGTGAATTAGACGCGCTTCGTCGCCCCGTTCCTTAAACCAGGTCGCCGGAATCACGTCATTTTTCCTTACGGTTACTTTCTTTAAAATGTCACTTTTTTCCACCCGTTTATTCCCCTGCACGGCAATGGTTTGCACCCGGCTAATGGGAGCGCAGAGGTAAATCGTAACTAAAATCAAGATCCCAATCAAGCTAAGCAAACCAATTTTAATTCCTTTACCAATGTGTAAAGGCTGGCGGACTTTCTTTTGGGTTAACTTATTACGCTTTTTCCCCGGGTGCTTTTTTGCAGTACCACGCTTTGCGCCACCTAATTTAGAACTCTTTTTAGTCCGGTTACGTTGGTTATGCTCTTTTTGATAACGGGCCCACGGGGTTAGATTTTCATCATCTTTTTTCTTTTTCATTGGCATCACCCGTTAAGCTTTGATTACTGATTTCAAAACTGCGTACAATTTTTCTGCTGCTTGCGGCTGTCCCAATTTTTTAGTATTTTCGGCCATCTGCTTACGTTTTTGGTCATCGAGCATCAAATCATCCAACTTAGTTAACAGAGTCTTTGAAGTTAACTCATTTTCCGTAATCATTTCTGCAGCGTGTTGATCGACTAAGCTGCGCGCATTTTTAGTCTGGTGATCATTTGTGACGTACGGACTTGGAATTAAAATTGACGGAATTCCCAGGGAAGTAAGTTCGGCTAAGCTTGTTGCTCCCGCGCGACCTACCACGACTGCCATTCGAGGAAGCATTGCTGGCATATCAGCAATGTACGGTAGCACCGCCACTTTCCCTTTATAAGGGGTTAGGTCAACGTCCTTAGTTAAGTTATCAAAATGAACTCGCCCGGTCACGAAAATCGTTTGGTAATTACGTTTTACTAATTCATTCAAAGATTGCATGGTTACTTCGTTAATTTTTTCTGCTCCACGGCTACCGCCAAAAATTAACACGGTGGGCACGTTATCTTTTAAGCCAAATTGGTTTAGCGATTGCGGAGTAATTTTAACTACTTCGGTTGCTCGCGGATTCCCAGTTAAAACCACTTTTTCTTTGGGAAATTGGTCTGCTGCTGCTTCAAAGGAAATTGCAATCTTCTTAACAAACTTGCTTAAGAACTTATTGGTGACCCCCACCACGCTATTTTGTTCGTGGATCACTGTTGGAATCCCCATCATGCTGGCGGCAAATACTACCGCCCCGCTGACGTATCCTCCAGTTCCTAGTACAACGTCTGGTTTAAACTCCTTAATCATTTTACGCGCCTTAACCACGCTACTCAAAAACAGTCCCACTGTTTTAAAGTTTTCTAATGATAATGAACGTTTAAATCCTTGAATTTTAATCGTTTTAAAATCGATCCCCGCATTGGGAACAATTTTGTTTTCCAGTCCCTTATGCGTTCCCACATACAGTACTGCTGAATCGGGTTCGACTTCCCGAACTTGTTTAATAAGGGCAAGTGCTGGGTAAATGTGGCCGCCAGTTCCGCCTCCTGAAACCATCAGTCTCATTTAGTAACATCTCCTTTTTCCTTCGATAAATTTTCCACGGCGGTGATGAATTCATCGCCCCGTTCTTCAAAAGTTTGGTATTGATCCCAACTTGCTGCAGCTGGTGAAAGTAAAATTACGTCTCCAGGTTGGCTGTCTTCAAAGGCGATGGCAACCGAATCCTTAACCCGTGGGCTGTCCTTAACGACTTTAACGCCCGCCGCCTGTGCAGCTTCCTGCATGTGCGCAGCAGTTTGCCCGTTAACAATCACTTCCTTAACGTGGGGCTTCAAATCAGCCACCAGTCGAGTGTAGTCGTCTCCCCGGTCTAAACCTCCCGCAATCAAGATGATTGGCCGTTGAAAGGCCTTTAAAGCCACCTGCGTTGCTTCGATGTCGGTTGCTTTTGAATCATTATAGAATTGGCGGCCGGCTAAGGTTTTTACGTATTGAATCCGGTGTTTGACCCCGCTAAAAGTTTGGAGAACCTGCTTAATATGTTTATTAGCAACCCCTTCAATCTTAGCCACGGCAATTGCCGCGAGCGCATTTTCAACGTTCTGGTCCCCAGGCACCCCGATTTCATCGGCCGCCATGATCCGTTCATTTTTGAAATATAATTGACCACCCTTGGCGTAGGCCCCGTTTTCAACTAAACCTTGGCGGGAAAACGGAACGACCTGCGCCGCAGTCCGTTGCGCTAATTGTTGCCATTCAGGATTATCCCAGTTAATGACAAAATAATCATCTTTGGTTTGGTTCTCCGTGATCCTCATCTTGTCATTAACGTAATTTTCCCGAGTTTTGTGCCAATCTAAGTGGTTAGAGAAAATGTTGTTAACCACGGCAATGTGGGGGTGCAACTGGTCAATCCCGGCGAGCATAAAGCTAGATAGCTCCATTACGACCCGGTCGTTGGCAGTAGCCTTTTGCACTACCGTAGTCGCAGGAACTCCAATATTTCCCGCCACGTATGCTGCATGATGATCTTGCTGATCTAGCATTAGTTGAATCATCGTGGTAACGGTTGTTTTTCCGTTACTACCGGTTACCCCAATTAATTCGCTGTCCATCACCCGGTATGCCAACTCAGGTTCGGCAATGATTGGCACGTTTTGCTCCTTAGCAGCTACCAAAACTGGGTTTGTATACGGGATTCCGGGATTCTTGACGATTAATTCGATATGATGCTGAGCCAAGATTCCCTTTGGGTGACTGCCTAAAATCATTTGGACGTCAGCCTTTTTAAGTTGTTCAATCAGTTCTTGCGGTTGTTCTGCCTTTGCGTCATTTACTAATACCTGCGCATTCAGTTTACGCAACAAAAGAGCGGCACTAACTCCGCTCTTTGCCATCCCCAAAACGAGAATATTCTTATTTGCTAAATCCTTTATCTCTGCTAATGCTTTCATTCTATAATCTCCCTACCAAATGCTAATTAACGTAATTAGCGCACCGATCAATCCAACAATCCAAAAGACGGTGTCGACTTTCCATTCACTCCAGCCTAACATTTCAAAATGATGGTGAATGGGACTCATCTTAAAAATTCGGCGTCCGGTTAGCTTAAAGGACAGTACTTGTAAAATTACGCTGAGGGTTTCCAATACGAATACGATTCCCACCAGTAGTAGTGACAATTCTTGATTCAAAATGATAGAAACCGCCCCTAAGGCACCGCCCAATGCTAAGGAGCCCATGTCTCCCATAAAGACCTTGGCTGGTTTGTGGTTAAATACGAGAAAGGCTAACATTGCGCCAACCACCGCCCAGCAAAATAGCATCACTGCAGGTTGATTGAGCTTCGCAGCAATAATTGCGTAAGTAGCAAACGCAATCGTCGATAAACCAGCAACTAGACCATCCAGTCCGTCCGAAAGGTTGACTGCATTGGAAAAGCCAACTAACCAGAAAATTACAAATAGTGCGTACCAACCGCCTAGATGCCAAACTCCGATTCCGGGAATTGATAATTGCAAGGCTACGCCAGTTTCTTTAATGACCCAGTAAAAAATCAATCCGCCAATGATTTGGCCAAGCAGCTTTTGCCAAGCTTTAAAACCTTCGTTTTGCCGCTTTAATAATTTAATACTGTCATCCCAGCAACCAATCAAACCGAATTCTAAAAGAACGAAAAGGAGCATCACTAGGTTGGTGGTCAATAAATGGAACGCTAACCCGCTGATGATCGCAGCCACGATAATGGCCACGATGAAAACTAGTCCTCCCATCGTGGGTGTCCCAGATTTCTTTTGATGCCATTTGGGGCCTTCTTCTCGGATCATTTGCCCTTCGTTCCGTGCCCGGAAATAATGGATAAAACTGGGCATCCCTATTAAAGTAATTACGGCACTTAAGCCGCCCGCTAACAAGTTACTCATTTTTCTTCTCCTATGCTATTTTTTGAGTGTTACCGTCATGGTCATTCCTGATTGAAGCGTGGTTCCTTTGGCGACCGACTGACCGGCTACAAAACCTTTACCTTGGTACTTAACTTCAATGTTAAACATTTTAGCAAGTTTAATCACGTCGTTTTTGGACCATCCCGTAAGGTCCGGCATGGTAACCGTTCCTCCGGTATTCAAAAGAATCCGCTGGCCCACTAATAACTTACTACCGGCCGATTCCGATTGTGCCAAAATCCGGCTCCCATTACCTAACCGAACCACAGCTACGTTATTTTTACCCAATTCCTTCACCGCGTCGTCAGCATCTTTACCCACCACGTTTGGTACTTCAATGGAACTATCAATGTCCGTATTCGCAGTGGATTTATCTTGTTCAAGGGCCTGCTTCATCACTGGTCCAAAAATTTCATCTAGTAACTGGGTTGCCGTCTTATCCGCAGGCAAGTTTGGTTTTTTCATCGTAATGTACATGATGTACTTCGGATTTTTTGCAGGAGCCATCGCGGCTACCGAATACAGGTAGCTGTCGTCACCAGAAGCGTAGTTCCCGTTACTTGCAACTTGCGCTGTACCGGTTTTTGCCGCAATCCGGTAACCCTTCAGCTTAAAGTCGCTCCCGATTCCGTATGGTTTGTAAACCACATCTTGCATTAGCTTACGGACTTCTTTAGTAGTTTTAGCTTTCACTGGCCGGCCCACTTTTTTGGTTTTCATTTGGTAAGTCGTTTTTCCCGTGTTGGGGTTCACCACTTTTTTAACAAACTGTGGCTTCACCATTTGTCCATTATTAGCAATTGCGGTGAAACCTTGCAACATTTGCATGGCCGTCACGTTAATTGCTTGCCCAAAGGCGGTGTCCGCTTGCTCAATTGGATAGTCAAACTGCATGCTGCCTTTAGATTCGCCTTCTAAACCAGAGTTAGTTGATTCTAGTAGGTGGAATCGTTTAATATACTTCTTCCAAGTTTTGGCACCCATCTTTTGTTCCAAATGGGCCATTGCCACGTTACTAGAAAGGGCAAATCCTTTTTCGTAGGAAATTAATCCCCAGCCTTCCCGCTTCCAATCGGGCACTACCTGCCCATCGATTTCGTAGGTACCCGACTTATACACCTCATCTGGGTCAAAATTACCACTATCAATTGCAGCAGCGGTGGTGAAAATCTTCATGGTTGAGCCCGGTTCATAAGTATCCTGTACTAAACCGTTATTCCAAGCTTTGGACAAGCCTTTCTTAGTGGAGGCATTAAACGTTGGACGTTGGGTAGTTGCTAAAATTGCTCCGGTCTTAGCGTTCATGATAGTTGCCCCGATCGACTCAGGATGTGCCTGAGACTGTACTTTGCTGACCGTGCTTTCCATGATGGTTTGTAACCGTTGATCTAAGGTGGTGTAGACCGTGCTTCCATCCCGCGCTGGACGTTCTACCTGTGATCCCGGCAATTGGTAACCAAATTTATCCTTTTGTAAGGATTTTTCCCCATCGGTTCCCGTCAACTGCTTGTTCAACATCTTTTCGAGCCCCATAACTCCTGAAAGTTGCGTGGTATCGCTACCCTTTTCTTGGGACTGTTGGGCAAAGCCGATTAAGTTTGAGGCGAAAACCCCGTTAGGATATAAGCGCGCTTCCGAGGAAACGAAGTTAATCCCGGTTAATTTGTATTTTTCAATTTTTTCCTTAGTTGCTACGGAAATGTTATTTCCCGCACTCCCAAATTCCACTTGGAAAGTCTTGGGATTACTAGGACTCAAAGTTTTTAACGCTTTTTTGTAGCTAATTGGTAGATACTTGCTCAGTACGCGCGCCGTTTTCTTTTTATCGGTTACGTACAGCGGTTGGCGATTTGGGCCCACCTGCTTTTTACTTACCACCGCGTAAATCGAATATGTACTAGTATCCTCGGCAATCGGGTTCCCGTTGGTATCTAAAATGGAACCTCGTTTAGCCTTAATAGTTTTATTGTCCGTGTATAGCCGTTTGGCTTGACTGCTGAGATTGACGCTTTCAATCGTCTTATTAATGGCAATATAAGAAAAGCGCCCAACAATCACTATAAATACTCCTGCTACAATCAATAAAAACCATTTTCCAAACATCATCCGATTGTGCTGAGTTTCCGTAGTATTAGTCGTTCGCTTTTTTGGGTTCATCATTTATTTACATTCCTTATATTCTCTGAATTAAGAGAAAGGCCTGCCTTTTTAGCAACTTTATTTAACCGATTTTGGTCGGATAACTGATTAACCTCTTGTTTCATAGTTGTATTTTTGCTTGATAAGGCCGTTGTCTTCTCTTGTGTTGCTTCAAGTTTATGCTGTGCATTAGATAAACTTATTTTACCAGAAACAACGGTAAGCATTAACCCTACCAAAATAAATCCGCAAAATGTTATCAAAAACTTTTCAAACTTCGACAAGGGCAGTTGTCGAGCAGTTACAACCTCCCGGGCTTTTTTTAATTCTTTTTTCCCTACTCCGGCAATTGAAGTTGGTTCGTTAATCATTCTTGAACGACCAGCATAATCATTATTTTGAGCCATTGGCGTCTACCCTTCCTGTAACTTTTCGATAATTCTTAATTTTGCACTATGTGCTCGACGATTTTCCTTTAGTTCGTCCTCAGAAGGAACGATTGGTTTACGATTAACCAATTTAAAATGCGGTTTTTTATCAGCTGGAATAACTGGTAGTCCAGCCGGTAAATCACCAATTTCTGTCTTTTCTTTAAACATGCGTTTTACTAAGCGATCTTCCAGCGATTGGAACGTAATCACTGAAATCCGGCCGTTGTCGTTTAACAAATCTAAGGCTTGTTCCAACGATTCTTCTAAAGCCCCTAACTCATCATTGACCGCAATTCGAATTGCTTGAAACACCCGTTTAGCGGGGTGACCGCCCGTACGGCGCGCTGCCGCCGGAATTGCTTCTTTAATAATCTCGACTAGTTCCCCGGTAGTTACAATAGGGTGTTGCTCGCGGACTTTTTCTATTCGCCGTGCAACTTGCTTTGCATACTTTTCTTCTCCATAACGGAAGAAAATCCGGACCAAATCGTTGTACGACCATTCGTTGACTACCGCTTGGGCCGTTAATTCTTGACTCTGATCCATGCGCATATCAAGCGGTGCGTCATAGCGATAGCTAAAGCCTCGCTGGGCATCGTCGAATTGTGGTGAGGAAACCCCTAAGTCGTATAGGATCCCATCAACGTGATCAATTCCTCGTTGGTTTAATTCATTTTTTAAGTTTCTAAAATTAGCCTTAATAAAGGTTACTTGCTGATTTGCTATGTATGGTGCCAAATGATCTTGATTGTAATCAATCGCTGTTTGATCTTGGTCAAACGAATACAAATGACCTGTAGAGCCCAGCTTAGATAAAATCAACTGACTGTGGCCGCCCCCGCCAAGGGTACAATCCACATAAACGCCGTCTTTGCGGATATTCAATCCAGCAACGGTTTCTTCCAATAGCACGGTGGTATGTTTAAATTCTGTCATTTATATCACAATCCAAAATCAATTAAATTTTCGGCAATATCGTCAAAGTTCGCTTCAGTTTCTTCGATAGCAGATTCCCAGCGGGCCTTATTCCAAATTTCAATTCGGTTAGAAACCCCTACTAAAACACATTCCTTTTGCAAATCTGCGTGGACTCGCAATTTCTTAGGAATGATAATTCTTCCCTGCTTATCAAAGTTACATTGGGCTGCATCAGCAAACATAAAACGAACAAACGCCCGATTATTTTTCTTATTAGATGGTAGTTGACTAAGCTTTTCTTCGACGAGTTTCCATTCACTCAAGGGATAGCCAAATAAGCATCCATCTAGCCCTCGCGTAATTACGAAATCCTCGCCTAGTTGATCGCGGAATTTAGATGGTATGATCAAACGTCCCTTGTTGTCCAATGAATGTTCGAATTCACCCATGAACATGAAACCGCCTCCGTCAACTAAATCTATAACAATATTACCACTTTCCCCCACTTTCCACCACTTAATTACAAATGTTTTTTCCCAATTTTTTATTAAATTTAAACATTCTATAAAAGCTTGATACGAATAGGGTTTTCACTTGTTTTACGAGGTGGAGAAAAAGTGGGGGATTCATCTCTGGATTTGCCTAAAAAAATTACTTATTGTAGAATTGCTGTAAATCATGAGAAAGTAGTGTTTTTAAATGTATAATAATAAAAAGAAGAAAAAGAGCGGTCTGCAAAAGGTCATCATGGTCTTTGTTTGGATTATGATTATCTTGACCCTGGGCAGCGTACTTTACGCCCCCCTTGCCCAACTCCTGGGTGCTTAAACATCTAGATATAAAAGAGACGAGCGTGGGACAAAAGTCGGGTAGTTTGCGAGCATTAACTGAAAATTGACTATGATGCCTGAATTGGGCATGATGGTCAATTTTTTGGTTAAGCGGAACCAACTGCTTTTGGCACACGTTTTGGCTCTATTGAAGTCAAAATGCCAAAATAAAAACGGTTCATGAGGAAGTTTCACCTCATGAACCGTTTTTTGTTTAGAGACTTTTGGCACAGTCCCGTCTTTTTGAAATTGTCCTCAAAACACTAAGGATAGCTATTGCTCATCTTTAGTACGGTAAACTTTACGCGGCTTACTACCTTCTTGCGGACCGATCACCCCATTTTCCTCAAGCTGGTCAATGATCCGCGCTGCCCGGTTGTAACCGATTCGAAACTTCCGTTGCAACATGGACGTGCTTGCTCGTTGCATTTCCGTTACTAACTCAACGGCTTCCGGATAATATTCATCCAATTCGTCAGTAGCTTCAGTTTCGGCAACTTCTTGATCCGTAACGTTTAGTTGATCATCGTATTCTGCAGTTTGTTGCTGCTTAACAAAATCAACGATTTCCTTAACGTCGTGATCCGAGATGAATGCTCCTTGAACCCGCTCTGGCTTGTTCTTGCCCATTGGGAAGAATAACATATCTCCTCGGCCAAGGAGCTTTTCAGCACCGTTAGCATCAATAATGGTTCGTGAATCGGTTCCCGAGGCTACGGCAAACGCAATTCGGGAAGGTACGTTAGCCTTAATCAATCCCGTTACCACGTCAACCGAAGGCCGCTGGGTAGCGATAATCATGTGAATTCCAGCAGCCCGCGCTAGTTGAGCTAACCGAATAATCGCATCTTCCACTTCGTTAGAAGCCACCATCATCAAGTCCGCTAACTCATCCACAATTACGACAATGTACGGCATTTTTGGCCGTTTTCCACCGTCCGCTGCATTTTGTTCCTCAATGAATTCGTTGTAACTTTTAATATTACGCTGATTCATTTCCGCAAACAAATCATAGCGGTGCTGCATTTCTGCAACCACTTTATGTAATGCTTTAGCAGCCTTCCGCGCATCGGTAACTACCGGGGTTAATAAGTGAGGAATGTCATTGTAAATTCCCAACTCAACCTTTTTAGGATCAATTAAAATCAACTTAACCTCGTCAGGTCGGGCATTCATTAGCAACCCGGTAATAATTACGTTAATCATTACCGACTTCCCTGAACCTGTTGCCCCGGCAATTAACAAATGTTGCATCTTAACTAAGTTAGCTTCAACTAGGTTACCCGAAACGTCACGCCCAATGGGTACTTTTAACGGATCATCTGGGTGCGCTGGTTGGGATTCAATGATGTCACGGAACGAAACCGTTGATATCGTCCGGTTAGGGACTTCAATTCCAACCAATGATTTTCCTGGAATGGGCGCTTCAATTCGAATATCCTTAGCAGCCAAAGCCAAGGCTAAGTCGTCCGCCAAACCAACGATTTTGCTAACCTTCACCCCAATTGCCGGATGAATTTCATATTCGGTGACTGATGGCCCCATTTTCACGCTTTCTACCGAGGCGTCCACCCCAAAACTATTCAAAGTGTCCTGTAAAATTTGGGTGTTCTTTTTGATTGAATCGTATTCTGAGCTTTGGTCAGCTTGCGGAATTTCGGTTAACAAGGTTGAAGATGGCAACCGATAGTTAGGATTCAACTTATTCTCGCTTTCAAATCCCACTTCCGGGTTAGCAGTTGATTGCTTATCCTGATTCTTAGGTTTCCGCGGATTTCGTTGGTTATTGGTTGAAATCTCAATCTTAGGCTCCGCGGGGTGCTCAATACCACGAGTCCCATCGACCACCGGTTCTTCGGTAGTTGGCTCTACGTGCGTCCTTTCTGACTTAACGGACTGTTTAGTAGCACCATCCTCCGGCGGCTTCCTCTCCATGGGGGTTCGTTTAACATCCGGTTTGCTAATCGTAAAGTCCAGCTGTTCCCACCAGTCCAAAACGCCGCGGGTTAATGCCCGAATTCCTTCGATTAACCGCTGTGTAATCCAAAGAATTGCGAGACCCGTCTTTGATAGAACTTCATCAAAAGGAATGCCAAAGAGGATTACTAAGCCCACCGTCATCAAAACAATTGCTAAAATGGCACTGCCAATCTCACTCAACAAGAAGTGCGTGCCGCTATAGAGGACCGCCCCTAGCAAACCGCCTCCAATATCGTTAGTGGTGATTTGTTCTAAAAAGGATCGTTCGATTCCCTCAACGGTCCGGGCAACAAACCCGCTTTCCAAATTTAGTCCGCTTGCAAACCGGTACTCGACCCAAAGCAAATAACCAATCATGGTTAAGCTAAGCCCGATTACCCGGTCGCTAGCGCCTTTAAACCGTAGTTCCCGTCCCATAAATAGCAGGTAGAGCCCATAAAAAAATAGCAATACAAACCCCAGCGGGCTTAGGCTCCCCACAAAAATCCGAAACATATTGGCAACCAGCATTCCTAAGAATCCCCGGCCAAAATAACCTAAAAGGGCAACCAGTACGTACGCCAGCCCCAATAAATTTTGGGTAGGGAGGCTTTGTTGCTTCTTTCGTTTGCGCGTTGTTTTACGCCTTTTCTTTGCTTTTGCCATATCTAACCCTATTTCAATTTATCATTTTCGTATTCATGACTAATTTCTAAGTTAGGAAACTCCTGTTGTCGTAAAACTTCGTATATCACAATTGCTACCGAGTTTGATAGGTTCAATGCCCGAATATGTTGGTCATTTTGCGGAATACGGATTGCACAATCCGCATATTGGCGCATAAAGGCTTCCGGTAGTCCAGTCGTTTCCTTCCCGAAAAGAAAGTAGTTATCCACGTCGTCTTCAGCTCCAGTATAATCAGCTTGAGTATAAGCTTTTGAAGCAAATTTAGAAACCACAAAAAGTCGTTTTCGATCCTTAACGGTCGCTAAAAAATCAGGTAAGTTATCGTGGTAAACCACCTTAACGCTGTCCCAATAATCTAAGCCGGCCCGTTTTAAAGTCTTATCACTGATTTCAAAACCCAGTGGCTTAATTAAATGTAATACCGCGTTAGTTCCCGCACAAGTTCGGGCAATATTTCCGGTATTAGCCGGCATTAACGGCTCAAATAATACAATATGATTTGTCATTTTTAATCTCCATTTAGTTTTAAAATTAAAAACGTAGACACTCGGTATTGCGCGGCGAGTATCTACGTTCGTGAAGTCCCCGAATCGTTTCAAACGAAATCCCTTCGATATCCGCGTAACACGGGCTCCATCCGCATACTAACACTACTTTTTTCATTCTGCAAATTAGCTATTGTTCGTAACCGCCTACCCGACGCTTGAAAAGCTCAAAACCGTGGATAAACAGTACCTTTAACACTGCATAAGCAGGAATCCCAAAAATCACACCAACCAAACCAAACATTTGTCCCGACGCTAGTAAAACCACCAAAACAGTTACCGGATGAATCGCTAGGTTGCTTCCTAAAACTAATGGTGAAATGAAACGGCCTTCTAACGTTTGTTCAATTGCAAAAACAATCAGCACCTTGACCAACATCACCGGCGAGATGAACGCGCCAATTACTATGGAAGGAACCATTGCTAAAAACGACCCCAAGTAAGGAATTAAATTTAAAAATCCTGCCGCAACTGCGAGGGTAAGTGCAAATTTTAGCCCAATTACTAAGTAACCAATAAAAAACATCAGGGCCACGAAGAATGCGACCACTAACTGTCCCCGGATATACTGACTTAATTGGGTATTAATTTCACCAAGGATCTGGAGAAATTGAGGCCGATACCGTACGGGAAAAGCCTTCGCTAGGTATTCTGGAAGGTCATGTCCATCCCGCAATAAGTAAAACAGGATAAACGGCATGGTGATGATGCCAATCACCACCTTCGTAATTAAGCTCAATACGCTTCCCAACGAAGTGACCGTATTATTGGCAACGCTCGTTACTTTCTTTGACCACGATTGAATAGTTTCGCTACTAACTCCGTGGAATTGCTTTTGAAAATCACCTAAGCGTGGGTCATTTAAGATACCATTGATTTTTTCTATAGCAGCGTTCCAATAATCTGGCCAGTTTTGAATTAGCGCTGCAGTTTGTTCCCGAATCACGGGAATCACCGCCACTACTCCAGCAACGATTAAGATAGCCACCCCGACAAAAATAATACTGATGGAAACCACCCGTTTCATTTTAAAGCGGCTTTCTAACCGATCAACCAACGGATTCAACAAGTAATACAAAACGCCCGCTAAAATAATGGGAAATCCCACAATTTTAAAGAAGTCTTCCAACGGCTTGAAAATCCAGGTAACTTTTGAAAACATAAATAAAATTAGTAACACTAATAACACGATGATCAAACTAACGACCGGCCGGTTATTGAGTACTAACTGGTTAAACCACGTTCTCCACCTAGGTACTTTAGGCTTGCGTTCCATCAACTTTCACCGTCCAATCACTTGTATTGAATAGTTTCCCCCACTTTAAAGTCGGGAAAAACATCCGGGCTAAGGTAAATTGCGCTCGCCAACGGCTGTTCAGGTACCTCTTTAAAAACCAGCGTCGTGTGACCAATGCTTTGCAAATTTTGATTTACCAAACTACCAACAAATTTAACGTTATAGGTTTGTTCACCAATTACGATTTGTGAACCCGCTTTTAAATTAAATTGCTGATCATTATCTTTTTCAATTTCTTGGACAACCGCAATTTTCTTTAAATCTGGCGTTGCGGTTTCGTCAAACAAAATTGCTAACCGATCTTGCTTAGCAATTGCCTCTGGTCCAATACTTTTTACCTTAGCTGAAATCATTTAACACACCCCTTACTCATTATGATTTTATTGTACCATAGTGGGGTTCTCACACCTTCAGAAAACGTATTCAATCCGTGAAATATGCTATACTTAACGGTGAGTTTTACCTAGAGAGGAGCACAAGTGCTATGATTGAAACCATTTTATTAGGTACCTACACCAAACAAACCAGTGAAGGAATCTATCAAGTTGAACTTGATACAACCCAAAAACAACTCCAAAACTTACAATTAGTTGCTAAAGTAGAAAACCCAACCTATCTAACGGTAAGTCAACAGCAAATGCTGTATGCTGTCGATCGTTACCAAGATCAAGGAGGCGTTTCGGTAACTCAACTAGGCGATCGTTCTCAAGTTTTACAACATTTAGTACAGCCGGGAACCCCGCCTGCTTACGTAACCGTAGACGAACACCGTCACCTAGTTTTTGACGCTAATTATCACGAAGGCACCGTTCATGCGTATCAAATTCAAGCCGACGGAACCCTTAATTTAGCACACACTTTTACTAATCAAGGCTCCGGCCCGCGTCCAGAACAAAGTGAAGCCCATCCCCATTACGTAGATCGTACTCCCGATGAGCACCTTGTGGTCTGTGATTTAGGTTGTGATGAAGTATTTATTTTAGATTATGATGCAGCCACCGGCTTCCAAACGGTTTCTAAGTACGAAACTGCTCCAGGGTTTGGCCCTCGTCACGTTGTATTTAACCAACAAGGAAACACTGCTTATTTAGTTGGTGAATTGGCAAGTGAAGTAGAAGTGCTTAATTACCACAATGGTGAATTTCGTCACGTTCAAACGCTAAAAACCATCCCCGACGACTGGGAGCAACATAATGGAGCCGCCGCAATTAGAATTACTAGCGACAACCGTTTCGTTTATGTATCCAACCGGGGCCATGATTCAATCGCCGTTTTTGCGGTTAATGACGATGGCACCCTCGAACTAATCCAAAATTGTGCCATTGCAGGCAGTTTCCCTCGTGATTTTGCCCTAAATGCTGACGAGCGTTTTCTTGTTTGTGGCAACCAGACCACCAATAACTTGAGTTTATTTGAAAGAAATTCCGAGAATGGTAAACTTAAACTTATTCAAAAAGACTTTGCCGCTCCAGAAGTGGTTTGCGTCTACTTTAAATAAAAACGAGGTTAATTATGCTTAAAGAAGTTCCAGTAGAAAATTACACTGACATTCCCCGGGTAATTGCCAACGGGGCTAATCGAATTGAGCTTTGTGACAACTTAGCGGTGGGCGGCACTACCGTCAGTCACGGGGTAATGGCGGAAAGCCAGAAATACGCTAGCGAACATCACATTCCGGTTATGGCTATGATCCGGCCCCGGGGCGGCAACTTTGTTTATAACGATATTGAATTAAAAATGATGGAAGCCGACCTTTTCCAAGCACAACAGCTTGGCGTTGATGGTGCAGTTTTCGGTGCATTGACTCCCCAAGGAACCATTGACGAAGAGGCAATGGAACAATTAATCGGTGCTGCCGGTGGTATGCAAATCACCTTCCACATGGCTTTTGACGCGATTCCGGTTGAGCACCAAGCCGCTAGTATTGATTGGCTGATTGACCACGACGTGGATCGGATCTTAACCCATGGTGGTCCGTTAACTAAACCCATTGAAGATACGCTTAGCCACCTCAAGGAAACCGTTGAATACGCTAAGGGCCGCATCATCGTAATGCCGGGTGGTGGCGTCACCGTTGATAACGCTGCTGAAATTGCTGAACAACTTCACGTTCCCGAACTACACGGCTCGAAATTAGTTTAATCCTAAAATAAAAGCATCGTGGTAATTCCCCTGATTCATGGGATTATCACGATGCTTTTTATACTATTAATTAGCCTGTCCTAGTGAAAGTTCGCTAAGCAAATTGTCGCAATGTTAAAGTAAATTAAAATTGAAATAATATCACTAACGGTGGAAATCAGTGGTCCGCTAGCTACCCCTGGATCTTGACCTAACTTTTCCAGAATAATCGGAATTAAACTACCTACCAAATTAGCGATAAAAATAGCTCCCCACATGGCTGCCCCAACAATTATGCCAAGCATTAAGTTGTGTTGCCAAAGCAATACTACGACGAAAATCACTAAACCAGTAAGTACACTAGTTAAAAGTCCCGTTAGAATTTCATTTAAAATAATTTTAAATCCACTATTGTCATCTTCGTCATTTGCCAACCGGCGCATTGCGACCGCCAAACTTTGAGTACCTGCGTTACCAGCCGTCCCGGTAATCAAAGTGATGAAAACTGCCAGTACGCCAAATCGGTCAAGAACCCCTTGGAATTGGCTAATCACGACCGCACTGATCAATCCCAAGAATAACATGGTTACTAACCAAGGCATCCGGCTCTTGAAAGCTGCCCAAGGATTTTCCGACAAGTCTTCCGTACCAACCCCGGCCAACCGTGAATAATCTTGGGCGGACTCTTCGTCAATTACGTCGATGATGTCGTCAACGGTAATGATTCCCAACATTTTATTGTTCTTATCGACTACCGGTATCGCAATAAAATTGTAGTCCCGAATTTGAGTGGCAATCTCAACTTGGTCTTCGTTATCCAATACCGACACCACGTTGGTATTCATAATTCGTTTAATAAATACGTCGTCAGGATTAACAATCAAGTCCTTAACGGAGATTACCCCAATTAGTTGGTTAGATTCGTTTACTACGTAAATGTACGAAATAGTTTCCGCATATTGGGCTTCTTGCTTAACCTGGTTCATTGCGGAACCGACCGTGGCATCGACCGCTACCGAAATAAATTCGGTAGTCATCAACGCCCCCGCCGTCTTATCTTCGTATTTTAGCAGTTGCCGGACGCGAGCCGCATCCACGGGTTGCATATACGATAGTAACTTGTGCAACTTATCATTGCGAACCGCCCCCAATACGTCGGCTTCGTTATCATCATACATCCCGTTCAACAACGCTGCCGCATATCGCGGAGTCATTTCATCTAAGTATTCCGCAATCAAATCAGGCTCATCGTCAATTTCGTCAAAGGCGTCCGCCAGTTCATCTGGGCTGAGGTATTGATAAACCAGTTGCCGTTCAGGACCGGTTAGCTCCCCAAAAAAACGCCCCTGATCATAATTATGTAAGTCAAGGAAGTCTTCCTTGAAACTCTTTGCATCTTCTTTACTTAATTCTAATTTTAATTTATCAAAAATCGCTTGAGTATTATCCATTATTCTTTATCCTTTTCTTTCTTCCAATATTCAAGCATGTCATTTGGAATTGGCGCTTGTACGTCAATTTTCTTTCCTCTAAACACATTCTCAAACTTCAATGAAAAGCAGTGCAACGCCTGCCTTTGTAAACTCCTAAAGGAAGTTTCGTTATAAAGCGGATCTCCAATCAACGGATGGTGAAGTTCACTAAAATGAACCCGAATCTGATGGGTTCGTCCAGTGTGTAACTGCACTTTTAACAGGGAATCCGTAGCAGTCTGCTCCAGTACCCAATATTCGGTTTTTGAAGGTTTCCCATTGCCAGCGCTGGCCACCCTGCGCTTAATAAAGGAAGCTGGGTCCCTTTCAATCGGGGCGTCAATTAATCCGTGACTTTGTACAAACCTTCCCGTCGCCATTGCTAAATAATATTTTTGCACCCGGTGTTGTCGTAAATCTTGGTCCATAATTGTATGTGCAAACCGGTGTTTGGCAAACAAAACTAGCCCCGAAGTATCTTGATCAAGTCGGGTCACCACGTGAACAACCTGGCTTTCATAATCCCTTTCCGCGTAATAATTCTTAACGCGATTTACTAGGGTATCCGTTTGATTTTGGGCGGACTGCACCGTTGGCAAAAATGGCGGCTTGTTTACCACTAAGTAGTCCTGGTCCTCGTAAATCACATCAATTGGTTGACGAGACCGAACCACGTGAGGGTTCCCTGGCTCTGGCGGTAATTCAACGGTTACTTGGTCACCAGCAGTCACCATCTCGTTAGTTCGCTTCGGCTGCTCATTAACTAAAATTTTCCCACCGTTAAACTTAATACTTTTTAATAGTGCTCGGGAAATCCGTTTCCGTGTCAAAAAAGTTCGTAGATGTTGAGGGGACTCATCTTGAACTTGCCAACTAAATTTCATCTATTTGACCAATAAACGAATTCCGCACCCGGTTCCAAAAACCAGTGTGCCGGTATTTAAGAAACTTTACCTTAGGAACTGCAATTCCGTAATGTACGGATTGCACATTTTTATCTAAGATTCCTAGCCGATCCGCCGTAAAATTGTAAGTTCGGTGATAACTTGGCAAAGGCCGAATCGTAACGGTCTCATTTGGCGCTAAAATTAGTGCAGCCCCCACCGTCCGGAAAACACGGTTATTAATCGAAGCAATCTCCGCCATTTGCATTGCTTCTAACTGCGGATGCACGATTGCTCCGCCAACCGACCGGTTATACGCGGTTGATCCGGTCGGGGTTGAAATGCAAAGTCCATCCCCCCGGAAACGCTCAAATAATTGATCCCCAATTAAAACGTCCGCAACTAAAGTACCGTTTAATTTCCGTAACGTAGATTCGTTAATCGCCTTATAATTAGCCTTCGTTCCGTCGGTATGGATCACGTCAATATTTAATAACGGATACCCAATCTCGGAACATCCATCGCTTTTCAGCGCCTTAACCAAGTCGTCTAACTCATAATCTCGCCAATCGGTATAAAAACCTAAATGTCCCGTATGAACGCCCACAAAGCGAACTCGATCAATAATTGGTAAGTACTTCTGGATTGCCGATAGTAAAGTGCCGTCGCCGCCAATTGTGATTACCACCGTGGGGTCTTGATCATCCAAAGCAATGTGATTTTCCCGTAAGATTTGGCTCAAATCTTGGCCGACTTCGATCGAGTGTTCGTCACCTGAATGGTAGATTGCTATTTTCATTTTATTCATCACGTTGTTCCCTTTGTGCTAATAAAATTTGTTTACGAATGTCTGACATTTCTTTATCTAATTCGTACGACTTAACGGATGCCTTCTGCAAGCGAGTTCGTAGCTCTGCAGGGAAATTACCGTTAAACTTGTAATTTAGCGAATGTTCGATGGTTGCCCAGAAATTCATTTCTAAAGTCCGGACTTGAATTTCAGCCAAGACTTTCTTTTGCCCGGTTAACATTTGAACTGGGTATTCAATCACGATGTGGTACGACCGATACCCACTCGGCTTCTCATTTTCCACATAATCCCGCTCTTCAATCACGGTCATGTCGGTTCGTTTTCGGATCAGGTCAACCACCTGATAAATGTCTTCTACAAACTGACACATTACCCGCACGCCCGCGATATCTTGCATATCCTGTTCAATTCGTTCTTCTAAAATTTGACGCCGAACCATCTTTTCTTTAATACTATCTACCGGCTTCACACGCCCAGTAACGAATTCAATTGGACTTTCTTCGTCACTTCTTAAAAATTGTGTGCGCATTGCTCTTAGCTTAACCTTTAGCTCTGAAACAGCCTGTGCATACGGCAATAAAAAACTATTCCAATCTTCAATCATACGGATCCCCCCGAATCAATTTAACAACCTCTTCTATTTTATCATAGAAACACGCTCAACTATTTTAAACATTCTCCAGAGTTTTTCAAGCAAAATAATTGCTTTTATGCCATAATTTGTTAAAGTATAATCAGTTTGACTTACGTATTCTTTGGAGGAATTTAAATGCTGGAAACATACCTTTTCATCACTCCGTGGGGTGATGAATGCTTCAAATGTGAAAAGGAGACCATTCGCTATTTTGGCCGTGCTGAGGAAAAAGTAGATTTAAAAATCTTTCCGGTTTTAAATATGCAGGTTGTCTTAAACTATATGAAGCATAACCAAGTCAAAAATGGTAATTACAACGACCTATTTAACCGCATGTATTTAACTTGCCTCGATTACAAGGCTGCTTGTTACCAAGGGCGTGCTAAAGGCCGCCAGTTCTTAGTTGCCATGCAAAAGTCAGTAATCGACAAGGGCGAAAGCTATTCTATCGAACTAGGCAGTCAACTTGCTCAACAAGTTGGTTTAGACTTAACCATGTTTGAAGATGACCGGCGTTCTGAAATGGTCCAAAAGGAATTTAAACATGACCAACAATTGGCCCATGAAATGGGTGCCGAAAGCATCCCCGCTGCGGTAATCTTTAACGTAAAAGATGAGGAATATGGCATTTTAATGGATCATTATGATTACCAGACCCTCGCTTCAGTTTGTAAACTGAAACTAGCATCTGATGACGATAATTCATTTATTCCCGAGACACTTTAGCTTGTAAGAGCACCGAAATTATTTTTCTGATTAATAGAATTTCAAGACAAATTCTATTCAGGGAGTTGTCTTGAAATTTATTTAGCCAGACTTATTCTCATACCACAGCAAATTTAAAGGCTGGATTAAGTTCCAGCCTTTTTTGTAAAATCTTTCCAGCAATTTACTTTCTCAATTCATTAAGATTACCTTTCAAAGCATTTATTTTGGTAGATGCATCCGGAAACCAAGTAACTGCCCTCCCTCGAAACTGCCACCGTTGCCCCCGTTTAACTATCCAATGATGATTAACTAAGTAATTCCAAAATTCTTGATCCACCTCTTCACTAATCCAACCATTAACACCGTTTGGTTCTTCCAGCATAAGTAAAATACAAATCCGATTTAAAATTGGCGGACTCAAATGCCAAAAATCCGTACAGTTTTGGGGAACGTGTACCACCCACGGACACCCTAGTAAAGAATGGCCCTTTTCATAACAAAGCTGTTGCACCTTAAGATAACGTTGATCAATTTTTGTTCCTAACACATGTCTTTCAAGTTGGCGAACTTCCCTAATTAAGTTCGTTGAATTAGTTAAAGCATTTGGTTTAGTTTGAATACTAATTTTAGAATCATTTACTAGCAGGGGCTGTTTTAAGTAGGTGATTTTGCCAAATAGTTGCCGGTAAACTTGATAAAACAACCACGGCGTATTATCGGCTAAAGCATCCCATGCTAAAAACCACCACCCGTAGCGCGTGGCGTACCGACCAAACTTTTGCATCGTCGCTAGCAGTCCCTTTTCCTTACAGTGTTGCGGTCCTGCAATCTAGTAAACATGTTTACTAACTTGCTGGTAATCGTACGTTCTTTGGCGAATTTCCGAAACCGTGATGGGACTACACTGGTATTCAATCACGTAGATTTCGCCATGTGCCCGCACCACCACGTCTCCACGCCGTTTAATGCCTGGAAAATAATATTCCGTCTGCACTTCTAGGCCTAATTTCATAAAGTAATCTCTAAGTCGTGTTTTTCCAATTTTGTGCCGTCGACTTTCTTCGCTCCCTAATTTTGGCTTATTCTCAGCTACATGAGCAAAATACTTATTTCGATAACGTCCTGCACATAGTCGTAATGGCCGGTGGCATTGTGGGCAATAGTATCTGCCCTTAGCAATTGCAGTAGCGGCTTTCACCAATTTCCCCGTTTCTGTTAATGCAACCTTCATTAAATTCACCTCTATTAGCAAATACGCAAGCTAAAAGAGATTATTCGCGGAAGTAAATGTTTTTAAGCATTTTCATAAAAATAGCAGCTACTTTTCCACAAAAAAGAGGTTAAGGAAAAATCTGTTCAGATTTCCCTAACCTCAAAGCCGTTTTCTGGCTAATCGTTACGCTTTAAAATAGTGTTTTGCTAACTCTAAAGCAGCACTATCAATAATTGTTTTCCCGTGTTCGCGAAGTACTTCGCTAGTAATTGACGTTTGATCGCCATACTCGTACGCCAAAGCTAAATTATCCTTGACCAACTCGGGAGTATTTTCACTCATATAGAAAACCAACTCTAAATAGTAACTATCTTTATAGCGATAAAGGACCGAATCCAGACCGTTCACATCGCTAATCGCGGCCGCAATTCCTGGTAAGCCTTCAAAATCGTTAAGTTTAATTACCTTTGTTTGGGTGTCGTCACTATCGCTACCATAACTATTAAAGTCTGCCGGATCTGCATCACGGCTCGGATTGCTCATATTGGCATCTTGTCCATCAGTTTCAGCAAGCTTTTTCTTCAAGAAATCAGAGACTTCATCTAGTTCTTCGTTACTAGGTGATTCGTTCTTCGCTACTGATTTCATTGCCTCTTCCATTCCGTTAGCGGGGTTTTTACTAATATACAATTCTAAGCCATTACGATTTGGTAAAACTTGGAAAGTTACTGCATCATTGTTAGCAAATTGATGATCAGTATCTACTTCTTCTAATACAGAATAAAAAAAGTTTTCTATTTCTTTGTGATTATCAAGCAAGTCTAGGAAGGTAACTCCCCTTTCGCTCAAATCTTCTGAGCTGATCTTGACTCGAATGGTATCTTCATTAATTCGTTCCATTTCCATTAAGCAGCACCTCCAGTTTAACGAAACTGAATGAAAAGAACCCACTAATATTAGTATATATTAGGTTCCCCACGATTATCCCATAAATTCATTAAAAATTCCACTTTCATAGCTGATTCAACCATTTTTGGTCTGTAATCAAGTAAAAATGAAGAGGGGCCGGAAAAAGTATTTTCCTAGCCCCTTAGTTTGAACTTTACCTATTCTTTTTAAGATCTCGTCAGCGAACCGACTTACCTAATTAATCATTATAAATTAGCAATCTTTTGTGCCCTTGCCAATTCAAGCTGTCTTACCTTACGTGGTAAGAAGCGCCGAATTTCATCTTCATTGTATCCCACTTGTAGACGCTTGTCGTCTACTAAGATTGGACGCCGAAGTAACCCAGGGTTCTTTTCAATTAAATCAATTAATTGTTTTAAAGAAAGATCGTCTAAATCGACATCTAATTCTTGGAAAACCTTTGAGCGCCGAGAAACGATTTCCTCTGTACCGTTTTCAGTTAACTGCAGAACTTGTTTAATCTCTGCAGCACTTAAAGGTTCAGAAAAAATATTTCTTTCCTTATACTGAATACCATGTTATTCAAGCCATGCCTTAGCTTTCCGGCAAGATGTGCAACTTGGTGAAGTATATAAATTAACCATAACGTATGTCCCCCTTAACGTCGTTAAATATTACCTGTCTTATGGTTAATATTATACAGTTTTACCGGGTGTTTGTCTAGAACTATTTTTAAATTTACTTATAAAAAATAACTAAAAATAATCCTTAATTCGGGATTAAAGTTTTTGCTTATCGGCCTATAATACTTTTAAAGTAAAAGTGTTCAATACACGAAGGAGCTATTTTTAAACATAACCTTATACCAACAAAACACTTTTACTTATAATAAAACCCTTATAATTCGATAACTTTTCCGGTAGCCGGTAATTCAATTTTTGTTGGATTTGCTGAAAAATGTTGCGTTTCTTCTAACATTATTTTTGGATCAATCTTTGGCGACAAGTGACTAATTATTAAACGTTGGGCATGTGCGTTATCAAACAATTGCGCAGTTTCTTTAGTTGTCAGGTGCCATTTAACTCCTTGATAATCACTCAAAAAGTTCGTATCCGTAATTAACAAATCACTATTCTGCGCAAAATCAGCTAATTGCGCGAAATAACGCGTATCCGACGTAAAGGTAAAGACTTTACCCGTGGCAACTTCCTCAATTCTGGTGGCAAATGCCGCTACCGGATGCTGTGTTTTTTCAAAGGAAATCTTCAATCCCCCTACTTTAATTACATCATTTACTTGATAACTAATTCCCTTGGACGCATTGGGCCAGGTTAGTGCACCAAAATTTAGCGGATCTTCTGTATGTCCATAAATCGGCAACGTTGCAACTTTTTTCTTCTCATTCAATTGCCAACGGTACTGTAAAACACCTAGATCGGCTGTATGATCGTGATGATAATGCGTGAGTAAAACCGCGTCTAGGTCTAGTGGATCGAGATGCTTTTCTAATTCTAAGAGAGTAGCCGATCCAGCATCGAGCAATAAATTAGTATCTTTGGTTTGAACTAGGTAACCGGTAGTCCCCGTATTTTTACTTGGATAACCACCATAGTATCCTAAAATTGTAATCTTCATAAAATCCCTCCATGTGACATCATTAACCCATTTTAACGCAAATTAATATCCTGATCGAACTTTAATATTTTTAGTTTGTCCATTGTAGCATTATAATGGTTATAAAATTGGAGGTGTTTCAATGTTTAAAACAATTACTACTTCTTTCGGCAGCTCTGCCGTTTTAAAATCGATTCAAAAAAAATATTCTTCGCGAAAGTTACTACTACTAGCTAATCAGAACGATAACGATAGCTTCCAGTTAGTCGATTTTTCAAATCAACCGACGATTTTTAAAACTCCTCAGCGCTACACCGTCTTGAATTCTTTTGATTCAATACAAAAGAACTCAATTTTTACGTACCACTTTTTCGAACTTAGTACAGATGCGTTAGATGCTTTCGATAGTCAGGTTGATAACCTTGCAGGCAAGACCGCCACTATCCTACTGAATTTAAAGCCGCTTGATCAAAAACCATATAATCGAGCAATTTTAGAAATCTCCCAAAATAGTGCGGTCCCAGAATCCCTACAAGCTCTTGTAAGTAAATACCGTAATCAAAATTATTATAAAACCAATTATCAGGTTGTCGGGTAGGTGTTATTTTATTACTTTTACAGTATACTGGTATATTGAATACGAAGGGAGTTGAAACTAATCTTTCCTACCAAGAAACCACAAATTCTTATTTATAACATCATATTTGACTTGATTGTAGGAATCTTTTTTGTCTACTACTTGAAAGTTTCTGCAAATTTGTCAACTTTCCTACGTGTTATTTTAATGGCTTTTGCAGCTTATGATTTCACCGATATGTTCTTTAGCATCAAATTACTTCTTGAACAACGTCGGCGTAATAAACATAAATGATGCATTTTAAAAACTGATCTCTTCCTATCGATTATTATGTCTTTAGGGAGGGATTTTTTTGCTAACTAACCAACTGTAATCTTACCAAACGCTCCTAAACAGGATTACTCGCAACCCAAACAAAAAAGCCTAACCCAAAATGAGTTAAGCTCTTATCGTATTCGATCAAAAGGCGGTAGACGGATTTGAACCGACGATGAAGGTTTTGCAGACCTCTGCCTTACCACTTGGCTATACCGCCATAACAAATAAAAAAGTGTAATCACCCGTGTAAAAAATACACGATAATTACACGAAACAAACTTTAATTATTTTAATGCCTCCGGTGGGGGTCGAACCCACACTCCCGTGAAGGAACTGGATTTTGAGTCCAGCGCGTCTGCCAATTCCGCCACAGAGGCAACTAAAAAATCTAACAAACTGAGTTCCAATTACGAACTCAAAGGGCGGTAGGTGGGAATCGAACCCACGCGTGCCGGAGCCACAATCCGGTGCGTTAACCACTTCGCCACTACCGCCATCATGGCAGGGATAGTAGGAGTTGAACCCACACTGACGGTTTTGGAGACCGTAGTTCTACCATTAAACTATATCCCTATCATTGATAATAAGTGACTGTTATTAAATTAAGTGAACTATACCGTTCACAATGGCGCGGGACAGAATCGAACTGCCGACACATGGAGCTTCAATCCATTGCTCTACCGACTGAGCTACCGAGCCAAATAATATATATAAAATGGTGCAACGGTCCTAACGAGACTCGAACTCGTGATCTCCTGCGTGACAGGCAGGCGTCCTAACCAACTAGACCATAGGACCAAAACACTTTTGGAATGGAGGATACAGGGCTCGAACCTGTGACCTCCTGCTTGTAAGGCAGATGCTCTCCCAACTGAGCTAATCCTCCAAAATGACCCGTACGGGATTCGAACCCATGTTACTGCCGTGAAAGGGCAGTGTCTTAACCACTTGACCAACGGGTCAGATCATATTATACGGAGAGTAAGGGATTCGAACCCTTGAAACAGGCTTTAACCCGTTTACATCATTTCCAATGATGCTCCTTCGGCCAACTCGGACAACTCTCCAAATAAATGAAACTCCGGCAGGCGGACTCGAACCGTCGACACCCTGATTAACAGTCAGATGCTCTACCAACTGAGCTATGCCGGAATAATCGCATGGCAACGTCCTACCCTCGCAGGGGGCGATCCCCCAACTACTCTTGGCGTTAAGAAGCTTGACTTCTGTGTTCGACATGGGAACAGGTATATCCTTCTCACTATCGTCACCACACTCTGTGCTA